>Ga0209282_1002535_pt1 | contig 10611 bp, 6 predicted proteins | sample Mtrugardesep15_FD_187529 | JGI IMG/M metagenome (GOLD analysis project Ga0209282, IMG submission 187529) | Root nodule microbial communities of legume samples collected from California, USA - M. trunc garden sep15 (SPAdes) (version 2) | ecosystem: Host-associated > Plants > Roots > Nodule...
TGAATGAATGTATGAAAAATCAGGGAAAATAGAGGTTAGCACATGATTGTGCCGCAAGCACATACTGTGCGCCACTTAACTGGCGCATGTGCTAAAAGGTTGTGCCAGTTAACATGCACAGTGCCAGTTAACGCGCGCAGTGTTTTACACATGCGCTAGTTAAGTGGCGCATTGTGTGTTAACTAGCGCAGTTTTTTGCGCTTGCGCCAGTTAACTAGCGCAGAGGTATTTTCGCCATGGCTGCAGGGCGCGAGCAATTTTTGCAGGGTGGAGAGCAGAATTCTAAAATTAAATAAATAGTCATGGAGTCAAATTATAACACCAATAAATATCTATGACTATGACTAGTGAATGATTATGTTTCATCCACAAAAGTTTCATACGTAACCCCTATTGAACATGTAAATTTCTATATCTAAAAGTATTCTACACATCTGCGTTCAGAACAACCATTTCAAGTAACCATACCCTCTAAAGATAAATAAATGTGGTTCAAATGTAAGGGGACAACAATATGTGTAAATCATTCAATCTCCTCAATTAAACATTTGCCTCTGGATTCTGCTTTATTGTTCAATTTTTCAGCCTTATTACTCCCCTGAAATTCCATGGCTGATGTCTTTTGTGCCGTTACAATGGCTGATAAAGAGGACCAAACTTCCTCTGGCTGCTCATGAACCCAACACATGATGAAATATATCTTCCTTTCTGCCTGCTTAATACTGCTAATTTCATTCCTCCTCGACTTTCTTGGCTTTTCTGATTTCACCTCCTTTTCTCCTTCTTGAATCAAACGACGCATGTCGCAAAGGGCACACACCATAGCAGGGCTTCCCAGTGAAAGTAGACTGATCACATCATCAATAACACCTAAACCGAATTGCAGTCCCCCCATGTGTCTGTAAGCTGGAGAGCAAACCTGCTCCAAGCAATGAGTGAGGGCTTCCAGTACAGTCTCTGGCTGCCCACCTTGACCCAAAACTGAGGACACACTCAACACAACCATGACTGACCCTATTGGATCTGACCTCCAATCTCCATTGTAGAGGCGAAGAGTGAAGCAGTAGCTGTATAATATATCAACAAGGTGAACAGTTAAAAGGGGTGATGGCTCCTTGGAACTAAGCCTACTTAGAGGAGGTAGCGGAACTTCAGGGCCGAGAGGAATTTCGCTTGATTCATTACTTTCAGTTTCATTTTCCAAGTCCTGCTCTGAAAGAGTTTGAACAAGTTGAGTTCCTTCTTTACTAAGACGGATTTCTCTGGCAGAAAGCCTTGACCACCATGGATCCCATGGTTTGATCATCTTGCTCAATTCCCCACAAGCAATAGCTCTCTGAAATTGTTTCTTCTCTTCAAGAGATAAATCATCGAAACTGATTTCTTGTCCTGTAGGGAAATGAAAATAAAATCAGCCTCACCCAACCATAGACAAAAATCTGTTTTACTGGTGGTGCCAGAGTAGAGCAGCTAGAAGACACATGCAATAAAGTATGTATTCAATAGGAACATACCTGACATTATTTTTTCCATCGTCTCCTCGGACAAAGCTGAATCTTCAAAAGCTGGGAAAACAATAAGATAGAAATTTAGTACCCTTCTTTATTGGTATAATTAGGGAATTAAAAAGTATGACCTCAAAAACTCTCCCAACATAATCAAACACAAAACAATAAGAGTTCAGTTATGATGTGATAATTTGTTTACAAAACTACATTCGTTAAATGATCAACAATGCTAGGCTGTAGTTATTCTAAAATCCACTAAACTAAATGCTTCATTGACTGTACATCATTCAGCAACTATGAAAGACCGTCTTCTAAAAATTTAACTTGTTTACAAAGTCATAAACATTTAGTGGTCCTGTAACAAATAGCAAAAGCAAACAGATGTTTTTCATTGACAGAATAAAATAAAAGGCAAACTGATGGCAACTCCTTTTATATTGGTGGTGTAACACTTTTTTCCACAATTCGCCTCTTGAAATTTACTACATTAGATCCATAATGAGTCTGACTATTAGAATGGCACGAGGGTTCTCACGTGACATGGCAACCACAACAGGTATACTGGGACAGTGGGATGACAATGCCAAGCTGAGAGAGGAGGGTAGCCCATCTTATTCATTAGGGGATATTTCAGATTTTTGTCAACCTAATATTGAAAATGATAAAAGGAAACCCTTATTCTATGAAAGGGTCGGATGAGCGGTGAGATAACACGCATAAAAACCTCAATTGATCTTCTCTCTCCAGTTTCTCTCTGTATCTCAGCCAGTCAGCCCTCTCTGGAAAACTCTACCCATCTTATGGGGATAACACACAGGAAAATAGGCGTCATTATAATAATTATCGGCCAAGTGCTTCTAACGATGCATGTTCCGTGTATGATAGGAGTGCATGAATACTCCTTCCCTAGTCTCTCTCACTGAACAGTGAGCAGAGCACTGCTAACTGCAGTTCTTAGAGCTTTATAGATTTGTGTCTGTTAACTATGTCAGCTAGAAATAACTGACAGTGACAGTTAATACTGTTGTTCATGCCTTGTAAAGTTCAACAAGCAAATAAAAATTAAATTCAGTTACAATCAAATTCTCTCTAACACTAATTTTCTAAAACTTCATTAATAATAATAACTTAATAAGGATGTTGTGAAACAGATGATGCATGTGCATGAGGCCAGATTTTCATTGTGAATTTTGATATTTCATGCTTCTTTGGGCTCCTTGTCTTGAAATCATGGCATTTTGATTTCTCTTGGACGGTGTAGTAGTCCAAGATATGCTATGACATGTGAGTAGGAGGAGCTATAGAATGCTGATCTCCAGACAAAGAGGGAGATGGATAGTGTCGTAGTGATGTGGACTTATGCTGCCCTACACAATCTGCTCTTTGGTGCTGCGAGTCCCCCAGAGTCATAGTAAAATCAAACCAGAAGCTGGATTCATCATGCAGCAAGAAAAACGTGTATTATATGTGTGTATGATGACACTGGCCGCTCATTCCACAAGACAGCTTTGATTACAACAAACTCTGAAATGGAGAAGAGAAGAGAGGGGATGGGATGTTCCTGGAGTTACATCTTTGGGTGAGATTTGCGGCGTTATAAATCAATATTGACCCACGATGTTCTATTCTCAAGTTGCCACATTAAAGTTATAGTGCCATCGACGCATGTTCGCTATGTAACAGGCAATCTTGCCTGGACTAATCTGAATGACAGTAACATTTCTCAGGAAGTACAGGGGCATAATCGTTCAAGTTCAGGGGCCGATTTGGAGGTTTAGTCAAATATTTCACTGAAATTTAGGTTTTAATAGATCCCAATACATTGAATAACAAACTCCAAATTTTGGGATAGAGCTAGGAAGTTGTATTTTTTTGAGGGAAAAGCTAGGAAGTTGTTGAATTGAATGTCATTATTATAACTAAAAATATATGCTTCAGAAAAAAAAAATACAAAACTAAATCAATTCACATGCAAAGATAAATATCAAACAGAAAGAGTGCAGTGAAACAACTCTGAAATATCTGAATTTGTGAAAGCAAAGCAAAAAATACAGATAACTTACAATCCTCATCCGTGCTATCCATTTCCTCTTCTGCATGAAATCTCTTCAGTATGTCCAACATTTTTTGTTTGGTTTGTTCATTAGGTTGCATTTGCTGGAGCTCTTGAACTACATTTTCTTTCATGAAGGATTCGGTACAACGAAGACTATGAGACTGTAAAAATTACAATAAAAGGGATCAAAAGAAGTGCATAACAAGCAAGGAACAAGATTTAAAATTAGAGTATCTATAGAAAGAAGTTAATTACTAATATAGTTTCACGTCCACAAGATGAACTTTGGTTTTGGTCTCCTAATTTTTCTTCCTTTGATGATATATTCCTCATGAGAGAAATGTAATGATTGACAATTTTCATTAGAGAATTTTGAGGATACGAAGTTTTATGAAATCTTTTTTTCTTTTTTTTTTTAGGAAGTTTTATGAAATCTTTTAAAGCAGAGAAAAGACTCAATAAATAGATCATTGAAACTTGACTGAATTTCTAGATATATTGAAGCAGATCACATGTTGACATATTTCCGTTACCGCATAGGTAGATGTTACAACATCCAGATCTTGACTTAGAACTTTACACCATGTTCAAAGAACACAGCATTAGGTTCTCTTTCAATTTTTGTTCTTCTCCTTGAGTATCTCTTTCGAGTTTAGTGAAGAAATTCAAGTTCACGGCTCAAGATATCATTGAAGAATGATCGATAAAGTAAAGATTCAAAAGAGCTTTGAAAGAAAGAAAGAAAAGAAAAAGAAAAAAAAAAGGCTAGTGTTAAAGGATAATATTATCCAATTAACCAATTCCAAGATTTAAAAAAGGTTTATAAAAACAATATCATCAAAATGAAGTTAAAAAATATCCCTGACTGCATCAGTCTTTCTAGGTTGGTACTTTTACTCCCAGACATGGATTGAAGGGGCTAATGTGATCAAGGGTTTTTAATTCCACAGTTCGATTAGGAATTTCATTAATTTCAAGGACCAAATGATTCAACCCTTTACAATTTCAGCGATCAAATTGATGATTATATTAGCAATTTTACAAAATCATATACAACAAATTAAAGTATAACATCGCAAAATAAAAGAGTTGTCATTGCATAATTGCACCATTGACCAAAGTAAAGTAGGCACAATACATGCAGATGAAGATACAAAGATACATGCACAGAAACAAGGTAGCCACACTACAAGAAAAGTACCTTGGCTTGATAGCCTCATCCAAATATATTTTCTAAAATTAACATTCAGTATCAAAATTTAAATGATACTTTCTTCAAAATTTGTTGAACATGAGAAGTGAAAAGAGAAATGCAATGGTAAACAAAGTAAGTATACTTTCTCAATCAGTAAATGTTCTGTCCAAAACATTTGTGGCATATAAATTATTGACTGTTGAGTCTTGACACGCTAGTGCCACATAACATTATGTAAAATCAACTAGGTAGTTAATAGTGTTGTGTCAACACAGCTTTGCAACACAATTTAAACATAACCAGCTCATATCTACTTCAAGGTAGCTTTACTTACTTTATAACATGGGAGGGAGCAGTATCGCGAATTGCATCGAGGACATGTGTATTGGGAGAACTGCTTCTGACATCTGTTTTTGTACGAAAAAAATATTAGAGAGAGTAGTTTGATCAGTACTTCTACAGAGAAATGAATATTTGAAAAAATCTAAATAAAATGATTAATTTTCATTGCAAAGGCTAACACGACATAGAACTCAAATCAAACCAGTTTTCCAAAACTAGGGTCTATGGTCTTAGTATCGTATGATTTTCAAGGAAGTGAAATCCAAACTATTTTGCATACACATTCAGTGATAAAGCTAAGAATGCTTTTAAGTTTCAAAAGTTATTCTAGAAAATAACTATCCATCTCTTGGCAAGTCTCACAGATTACCTCAATAAGTAATCAGAATTCCTTTTAACCATTAGTAAAAGTAAATTTAGTTCATCTACACATGACATGACTTGCTGCATGACTCAACTATCAAGCTTAAGTGTTTAACAACTGAAAGTGAAACTATTGAAAAAAAGAGTAAATATCAGCTCCTCAGTCCTAATAAAGTTCACTTATAAAAATAGCCAAAAGAAGCAGAATTATATTTCTCTTACATAAGATGAGATTTAGAAAATTAAATAAATGAATAAAAAACAAAAGCAGGCAGACATTATTTATTCATGATCTCAGTATAAAATATCTATCTAATATGTTAAAAAAAACTATGATAAGTTCAAGAGTAACATACACATGACAGATTATCCGGGCAGGGTTCAGTGAGGAAGTAGAAGATTGGTCAGATGTAACAATAGTATCTGCCATTATTCAAACAATGGAGTCAACAAATTACTTTCCTTTGATTACCAACTGCAATTTTCTCCTTGAGAAATCAGTATTTCACTTCCAGTCCAAGGTGTTGGTTCTAGATAGCAAATGTAAGTATTTGATATTTCGGTATATTCAGATAATACCCAAGCCACTTCAAATTGACACTAAGCTGTGACCACTAATCAGAGTCTGCAATCAGCAATCATTCTCCAAGGAAAATCACAACACAATTAGCTATCAACTACCTCATGCTACTTTATACTCCCGGGAGCCTGAAGCATAGGAGTGGCATGTGATTTCTCAAAGTAATCAAGTCAATCACCTAGATGTTGAACTTCTGCTGGGGTAAGGCTTCTCAATATTTTTGATAATTTCCTGATAAAAAAAATCACAAATCACTTGGTCCAGTTATCTTAAAATGTTCAATCCACGAAATTCTCAGACATAATCTGCATGAAATAAATCAACTAGAAGTTAAACACATTGCACTTTATTTCCACATACAGTCACAAAAAAAAATATAAAAAGGGCAACTTGGTGGTGCTATAAATACCCTGCCATTGCAGGGTCTAGGAAACGGTTGGCCCTATTGTGGATTTCTTTTCTCTTATAAGCAGCCTTACATTGCATTTGCAAAAGACTGATGCACTACTAAAATTTCAATATTTCCTGATATCAGGAGATAAGGTCATCTAGTATTCTAACGTTGAAGCCTCAGTATGATGTTAAGGCTATAACACAGTGGCATAATGTTGCAGAAAGAAACTAGCCCATCTAAGCTTGATCAAACACTTGGTGCCATATGGTTGGACTCAACTTCAAGAACGTAGGCCATTTTTCCAGGCTCAAGCTCTGTCTCATGATATAATATAATCAAGGGTCGTTCCACCACACTAATTAATTAGAACTCTTATCACTAAGCTAAAATAATGTGTTTTCACTCAAACATTTGGGTAATGGTACGGACCAAGCTACTTCTCTAACACCGGAGTCTCTAGTAAGTATTTAAACATATTACATAGGCCTACTTTACAAGCTTTTGTGCTCCATGAAGCATGGACACAGACACAGACACAAATAATAATTTGAGAAAATGACATAATTCAATGTAATCATAGGTGTCGATGTTGGACACCGATGCGTGTCCGACACTGGGACACGTCTTGTCCGAGGAGTGTCCGTGCTTCATAGTTTGTGCTCAAATAATGAATGAATGACTTAAACCCTTCTACTTTCTAGCTCTTAACAAACTAAAATGTTATCATTGAAATTCATAATAAATTTATTAAGGATCTTGCCTGAATTCATCAATTGTTCAATATATGATTCCAACTTCAAATTCAATCAAAACAAAACAAAAGAACACAGGTTTCTACTTGCCCAGTTTTTAAACGGACAATAGATTTCACACAGAACATTTAACAAACAGCTTATATGCACATTAAAGAGTAGAAAATGTGAAAGTACTAACCGTAAACGAAGTGGAAAAAAGAAAATTAAAGCCCTAATTCTAAGTTTACTTCAATCCACGAAATTGAAGTAAAGAGAGAATATTGTGCGCGCGCGAGAAGATACGAGATGGAAAAGTGTCTTCTTGAATATTCGCTTCTTCAGTGATACAAGGCACTTTGATTTGGGCCTAGTTATAAAGATTATGATAATGAATGATGCTATTCACACCTCCATTTTTTGTTTGTACACTCCCTCATATCTCATTTTTAATTTGGTTTCTATAACTTTTCACTATTATTCTATGTATCCTTGTTTTTTTTTTTCGATCGAGTTTGGCATTTGGCGAAGCAAATTCTGGCGTCCAGTGAGTGACAGCTAAACAGTGATCAAAGATTAATCATGGTCCCCCAGTGATGACTTTCTCTTTATCCGCCGCTTGGTCGAATTTCACCATAAGGAAACCGTTGTCGTTGTCCATGATATCGAAACCTCCCTGAAGCTTCCAAATTTTTTGAAGACGTTCCTTCATAGTGTTGTAACCAAGGTTTTTCCCCAGCAGTTTCATGACTACAACATCTTTCCAAGGTGTGCACAAATCTTGGAAAACTTTGGGGTCAAGATGGATTTTTGGGAGAAGGCGGTTCCCATCCTCTAATTCAATTCGAACAAGATTCTTCGCAGTCATATCTTCTTTATCACGGATTGAAATTTCTTGGGTGGATTCTAGTGATTTGTCTCTAAAGGATGGCTTTTGGGATGAGGACGTGTTTGGATCTGGTGGCTTGTTTGGTTGTTTCATGTTGGTATCACAATGTGCAAAGAACACAAAGTCAGAGCTCATGTTGTCTCTAAAAAATTAGACTCAATGAGGAAGAAATTGTTAGTCTATTTGGCAAATATTCTAATGCAAATAACTTATTTGTCTACGTTGAGAAAGAAATTGTTAGTCTATTTAGCAAATATTCAATTATGAATATATTTGTCTTCTCGAAACCTAATTTTATAGAGATTAAACACATTTAACCTTTAAATTTGATATATAATTTTTCTTTGCCTAAAAAATTATTTTATTTGGCCCCTCGTAAAAAAATCTCTACCTTCGCCACTGGTTGGGATTTATAATACTATAGCATCGCTGAGATAAAACAATGACTAGAGAGGGTTGCCATTATCATCACACTTAAGTCTTAACAATATAAGAGAGCGGTGATGAAGCCACAGACAAGCATCTACTTTACGGTGCAAATGTAATTAATGAATCTATTGCCATTTTATTGCGACAACAATATTTAATTATTGAGAACTGCAAATTTTTTAAACAATTAAGACGAAATAAATTGTAAATAGCAAATCATCAAACTTATAAACATTAAAATGAATTTCTCAAAAAAATAACATTAAAATGAAACAATTAAATAAAAAAAAAGATCCCGATAAAATAAATAGAATAGGATAACCTTACTTGAACATGATTTGTTCTATAGGATCGTATCAATGTGTCCTTGATTTTTAAACAAAAGTATGGTGGATGAATTATTATGTGTGATCAAACAACATATTAAAATTATTTTCCCCAAAATTGCTTAAATCTTATATTATCAAAATATTGTGAAGATCCTAAGTTAAAAGTGAAGTTATGAGTTTAACATAATTAAAATTGCTTAAATCTTATATAAGATCAACAATATTAAGATAGATTGAAAATATGTAAAAAAAAGAAAGATAGATTGAATGAATTAGTCATGTTATTTATAAAGTATATGAAATGTTAGAATAAAGTCTGTTTAAAATTTCTGTCTTAAGCCCCAAAATCCCTCCCTATACATAGTCCTAAATAAGTTTTCATACTACAATAGATTGTAATATAGTTTTTATAACAATAAGTAAGAAGTTTCTCATACCATCGCAAACTCTTGCTTTGGTCGAAGAAGAAAATCGACATAGTTGCTATGGAAAATGACGTCAGGGTTAAACCTCAATTTTTATTTTTAAATTCAATATTTAATTTAAGAATCGACTAAAATGTAAACCTTTGTTTGATTATGTATATACAAACTCTTAAGTTGTGACCATTCAAGTGTCCTTTGAATCATGCATTTTTTTTCTAAATGGTGTACTATTCTTTGGTGGTGATTCAATGGTGACTTATTGAATACACCTCTTACCTACCTTCTAAAAAAATTCCAACAAATATACTTATTTTATTTTTTAATAAACTAAAATAACCTACTCAAATTAGCACCAAATAACCGATTTAGGTTAAGTTTACCGATAGCCAAAATTGTAGACCCGAATAGTTAGGAAAAAGATTTTTAAACTTTTGGTCTCCTTAGTATTTCCTTGGTTACTTTTTTTGAGGGAATTTCCTTGGTTACTTCTCTGTCAATAATAAATATTTAAATTCCATGTGTTTTTTTAATAATAACTACCTTTAATCCCTACCGACTACATATATAATTCGATGTTTTTAGCCGTTGAGTTTATGCTCACGGATATTACCTACCTTTAATTTTATTTTTGGTACAATCCCGCCTTTAAATTTTATTACGAAGATATCGTTAAGTGTATGTATATTAAAGCATTAATTATTGCTTCTAATGGCAAGTGGCCATTACGTAAAGAAGTGGAAAGAGATGAACATAGTGCACACGAAGTAAACTAATAGGGCTAAAACGGGTTAATTAATCAATCAATGCTTTTGAAGCTCACATCACATGTACACATTAAGCCTAAACTCAAAATTTCAAAAGTGGATTTATGGTTGTGCATGTTTGCGTGTCGTGTGTGTGTCGCTATAGTAATCTTAGTTTCTTAAAGTGTTAGCAATTAATGGTTCTTCGTGGCCTGGATACATTACATGCAGACAGAAAAAACGAAGTTGGATGGGGTTCAATTAATGGAATGGATTATTAATTAGGATCTTATGAACAAATAAAAATAGTATGAATAATTTTGATGACAATTTTAGACGGAAGTTATCATAGTGGTTTTGTGTGGCCTTGGTACATCAACAAGAAAATGATCCTTTTGACAATATGACATGAAAACAAGTAAAGGATTGATATGCAATTTCCCACGTTGTCAAACCTTTAAATGATAAATATATGAATATGATAATTCATTTCAAATTGGAAACAGATTGTAATAATTAATAAGTAGGTAAAGTTTGTTTATAGGGCTCACAATGAACTGAGACAACTCAAAAAAAGTTTGGAATTCGACTCAACAATTAACTCGTTGAATTTGGTTCATAAACCAA
>Ga0209282_1002536_pt1 | contig 10610 bp, 6 predicted proteins | sample Mtrugardesep15_FD_187529 | JGI IMG/M metagenome (GOLD analysis project Ga0209282, IMG submission 187529) | Root nodule microbial communities of legume samples collected from California, USA - M. trunc garden sep15 (SPAdes) (version 2) | ecosystem: Host-associated > Plants > Roots > Nodule...
TGTGTGGAATGTGAGAAAGGGATCGATGCACGGTCTAAGCTGGCATGAAAGGGGAAGAGGAAGTGATGTTACACGCAAATGTGAAAAGCTGAGAAGAAGAATCTTCTCTCTCTTTTGTTGTTGGTATGGTCAAAACTCAAAATAGTGTTATTACAGACTTGAAGCAGAGAAGCCCCCCCACTACTACTACACTCACACTCTAATCAAAGCTGTTTTGACTTTTGACTGTGGTGGTAAAAATCAACCCATGAAAATCTTGCATTGGTCTTTTTTGTACCTTTCTCTTGGAGGAGTGAATGACAAGAATCGCCTTTGTAATAATCGAACCAGTTTATGGATTCTTTAAGTTTAAGTTTAAGGTTCGTAGCTGATTGATTTTTTAAATTATTTTGGTCATATATAATTTTTTTTTATTAATTCAGACGGATAGAAAATTCATGGAATAATACAATTCAAAATCGTTAAAATTGATTAGAATGAATCTGTGAACAAACTCGTAACATTCAAATTAATAGCATACAACGGTGAAATACCTACAATTATGACAAAGCCTGCAAATATAATTAAATTTAATTGTATGGAACATTAATGACTCCATATCTTCAATATTGAAGACGTCAAAGTCATTTATTGGATTTGCATTGAATCAGAATTAATTTGTTGTTCTAAAACGAACGGACACCGCAACGAGACAGAAAAGTAAAACAATGCTTCAACAAGACGACAAACAAACCATACATCGCTTTAAGACGACCAAATCACAAAAGAAAAAACTAAAAAATGTGTGAAAATCATTTATTTAAAAAAGGAAGAGAAAAAAACAATCTCAAAGGGTGATTTCAGAGCAAAAATTTGACCCTAGACTATCCAATCTTAAATGGATGAAAAAGAGGAGGGGTAAGTGGAGGCGACTAGGTTTAGAAAAGAGGGGCGAGTCACAATTTGGTTTCTCAAAGGTACAACTCATATGATAAAAGGATAAAGAGGCATTAGATGTGTTGAAACGCTCATTCAAATTTGTGATCTTCCACTTCTCGACACTTATTGTGTGTGAGTTTCATCGTTACACTCTATAAAAAAACGGTTATGTTCTGTTTGAGAGTTTAGAAAGGAAGACTTTGAAAAGAAGGGGAGTCCCACGAGGGTTATTTTTTCTTCGTAAAAACTTAAAATTCCATTAAATGAGGAAAGTCGAAAAATGTATATTGGAGAAGAATTTCGAAGACTGGGATACACTCTCTCCGGTCACATTTATAAGCAAAAACCAACTTTTTAAATTCATTGAATAATTATTGTATATGATCACATTTATAGACCATATACATTAGTTATTCAATAAATCTAAAATGTTATTTTTTACTTATAAATATGATTGAAGGGAGTATGCTTCAAGTAATTTCCGTGTATTGCTATTACATTCTCAAAAATTGAAATAAATTAGTCATAAACCATTCCTAATCATTCTCTACAAATATTGGTCAATAGTTTTGTTTAGGAATCAACATGTATGGTTTAATTTGTATACACCAATAAATAAAACATTTTTACACATACATTCAACCAAATCACGTCATATATGTATTTTTGAAGATATTTTTGAAAATATTTCAGAAATTAACTAAAGATAGTGTCACTATAATGTGATTCAATTGGTTACAAGTGTAAAAAAAATTACAGTCACTACCTAGAAATTAATCTCATCATTATGATCTTATTAGATTTTAACAAATACCGAGGGGAAATAAAGCATCACTTTATTTATAATTTGTATCTTTTGAATTTTTTTTCATATACTAGACATAATAACCCAACATTTCCTTCTTTTCTTTTTTTCCTTTTCAAACTACATCCAATGACAGCAACAAAAAACTCCCCTTGTTTTTGGCGCAAGACAATTTGCATTTTGTAGAAAGCAACGCAATTCGTTGTTTTTTTCCTTCTCTTGCAGTGCGATTTCACATTGAATCAAGCCACACTTTTCAGCAGAAGTAATTCTTGGGAAGTGAGAACAAGATTTTATCCGTTTTCGGTACACATTCAAAACAAGCAAATTTGGATGTATTCATGACAGGATGAGCACAAAGTAGTGTAATGCACGTCATGTTTTCCCCTAATCTGACCACTTGAATTAGTCTTTCAACGTACTTAAATACTTGTTATGAAACATTTTCAGGAGAAAACATTGTGAAACTTCAAGGAAATTTCTTACGGTTTAATGAGGAAACAACAAAAAAATAGAGGAAACTATTTCTCAATTATCATCATCATTATCATTATTATTTCTCAATTATTTGCCTTGAACAAGAACATGGAGCTGTATCTCCCCAACTATCCCCCATGTGAAGTTTCCCTTGTTAGGTAGTAGCTAATCTCAAATGGCATTCAGATTAAATATTACTACTATTTGCTAAGCTGGACTTTAATATAGCAACAGTAGTCTACACTTATGTATGTTAATTTTCTTAAACCATCTTTTGTCCATATCTAGTATAGCTATTGACACGGAACAACTACTTGTATTATTCATGTAGGCAAGTCCTATTAAAAACTAGCTAGTATACTCAACAATCATCTGGGAAATTTCCTAACTTGGCACCTAGACTACATGTCAAATAATGATTCAATGTATCTTCAACAACCAAGACTGGATCTTTAGGACCACACTGTCAACCTACAAGATTGCAGTAGATCACCTTCAAGCAAATGAAAATTGATTCACTGTTATCAGATATATCCCCTACATTCACGCAGTTTGCAAATCGACACTATCTAATCTTTTGATAGAGCACATCCAATTGAGTAATTAATCAAATTTGAAAAGAAAAAATATATGAAATGTCTATTTCCTAGTGATCAGACAGCCCTCACCCTAGTAAACGGGGTAACTAGGTATGTCGCTACGGCAGTTGATCAAAATAAATAAGTAGAGGCTAAACTGATCATTTCTTGTCCAACATCACATCCCATCTTGCGGGGGATGTTCAACTTCAGTAGGATGCCGGTATTAGCTTTATGCACTAACTCATGAAAGAAGAGAGGTAGCCAAGTAGGGTTAAATGAAGAAAAATAATAACAAGATTACAATGGACTTTAGATTATTAAGGTCATTTGTGTCCTTCTGTTCCACAATAGAATTGTTGAAATATAATGAAAAGGATGCTGATATTTGTTACTTTCACCTGCCTGCAATTATACATGAATGCTTGAGAATAAACTGAGTTCAGTGAAAATCATAAAATCTCCAGAATGCTGATGCTTCAGAGTCAGCTGCCGGGAAACATAAGCATTGCAGGACCCAACTAGAAAATGGAAGAACTGAAAGTTGGATTCAGAATGAGGCAAGCAGCTTAACATCCTTTGATCTAGCACTGGATTTTCATCACACGGCCAAAATTTGTCAAGTTAATGAAAGAACAATTTTAACAATGATATAATAGAATTAATGAAAACAGAATACAGACGTGCAAAACCTATCCTTTATGAAAGGATTTCACGATCTGAGTGGTTTTTAATATATGCAAAGCTGAAAAGGGAACACAAGTAAAGGGCGTACCCTTCTACTCTCATTATTGTTGAGATACAAGGTCTTCGAGTTCATCTATGATAGCTTCATAGCAAAAGATGTACTGATCCTGATAAATTGCAGAAAAAGACATCAAAATGTTTGAAGAATTTACGTACAAGGATTTGTCAGATTACATAATGATCGTAGAAATAAATTAATAATAACTACAATAATTTTGGTTAACGAAACAAATGGGGGAAGGAACATAGGCTCCTACTGGGATCGATTCCAAGTGGCTGGTAAACTGGGGTATCCCAACCAAAAGGCAGGATAGCAAGAATGTGACCTCTATCTTACAGTATGGAGTATTTTGTTATTTAAAAATGTAATTTCAGCATTAGTAAGGTAAACATATATAGATACAGTGTGGCCTCTAGGATGAGCACGGTTGTGCTCAACATGTTCATGCAAGGCTTGCCATTGTTTTTACTGACATGACTTGATCACTTTTAGCACTGCATGCCCAATAGCATGCCCATGCAATTCAGCGCGTTTCAGTGTTACTTTCCGACGCGGCCGTGCACATTTTGAGCACACCAGGAAAATGCACAACATGATCGTGCTACGTAAGAAACACAGCAAGCTAAATGCTTAGACACCGACTTTCGCAAGGATTCGTCTCCCTTCTTCTAAATACCCTTACTTGAGGGCTCAACAAGAAACTTTATAATCTTTTGCTGACTTTCACGGAGTTATATTTATCGTTTCTAAGGACTTCCAAGAAGTTCTAAGCTAGAGTTTGATTCCTTTATCTGAACGTAGAGTTTGCTCCTGCCTATAACAAGGTTCTTGACATCTATTTTCTTTTCTCCCCTAGAAATTATGGGTCCTTTGTCGATTCTAGTAGTTGTTATGGGTTTCTTTTCTATTATATGTGACTAAACCCATAGTTAGAATGATGAATCTTATTTACGTCTTGACTTTTGATGTTTTTCTAATATAGATGTAACTATGTGCTTCTTTCATTCAATCTGGATATATCTTACCAATTCTTTAAATACGGATTGCCACCCTTAGCATAGTTACGTTGACTAGCGATCATACTCATACCACAAATAATTTTACAGACCTAATAGAGTGGTCGGACTTGGATTGCAAGACCAAACAGCAACCCTTGTTCCAATTGTCTGACAAACCTGCTAACTCACCATCCTTTCCTTATCTAACTGTCTTACACAATCATTGGGGGTTCTGTGAATAAGGAAAAAAATAATAATATTGCATTACCATTGGTATTAATACTATTAGAGTGGGTGAGTATGATAGAATAGGAACACAAGTTATTAGAGAGATTAAGAATATCTTAAATATTGGCATAGGTGAAGTCAGGTGTCCTGAGTTGTTCATAATTGAATTCTTGCTTGTAATTTCTTGGATCCTAGGATTTTCTACTTCCTTGGCTTTTAAGCATTTAAATCAATCTTTTTCCATTTGTTTGAATAAAGAAGAATATGGTAGAACAAGTACTTCCAACTATCCCTATAGGACGATATCTTGGGATCTCTTACACCCCTCATATTACTTTTCAAAAGTGCACTTTCCCAAAGAGTGTTTGCACTCAACAACAGAGGCACTCTTGGAGAGTAGGAGTTGTACAACGCCTTCCTTAAGCTCAGTGACATCTCTTGTTTTGAAAAACTTATCCCCTTAACTTCGATTTCTCATCCAGGAGGACCAAGGAAGGGATATGTGTCTCTTAAGGAGGGGGGGTATTTACCTGATGAAAATTCAAAACATGTCTGTAATTTCGGAAACAAGACACAAAGTTGTGTAGTTTTGTTGAGAACCCAGAGAGGGGAAATGAGATATTGAAAGAAACAAATGAAAAGGAAGAAAAACTATACTCAATGAATGATTAAGAATATGAGACAGATCTCTCCTCTAATAGTGTACCCTCCACAAAGTATTACTCGTTGCACACACACACACCATCCAATTCACAAAATGATGATTGTCACCATACTAACCCTCATTATCTATCACACTAAGTAATGATCACATCTAACCAACTATTGGATGTGATGATTACTTAGTAATCCTCCCTATTTTTAACTAATGGACTAACTATCCTTTTTCCCCTAACAAATTTGCAAATAAAGAAATTACTGTATCCCCAAATTCGAAGAGTCATGATATAATATAATATTTCATTAGTACTATCCTTGATATCATTGGATAATTTTTTGTTCTTGAAAATGCATGAGTAATAACCTGATCTCATGTCCATTAAATTTAATCAGACACTGCACAGGTTATTGAATGTGGTCAATTATGTTGTCTCTATTATGCTAAAATCTACACTTTCTATTAAAGTATTTTGGTGGTGGTGGGGTGGGGGGGTTTCCTCTGTATAGACTATGCAAGTCATTGGAGATTAATTTCTCAAGCTTATTACCCTTCTTCCTGTCAAGCTGTATCCCATATTTCATAGAATGCTTATGGTTGGGAAAGTCTATTTAAATCTTTTCTTTTGCCTAAATTTCCTTCTTACTCTTCAAGATAACTAGTAGCGGGAGTGTTCTTTCACAGAAAAAAAACTGTTATTATTTGTAAGAGCATCCCTTCCGATCGAGTAAAAAAAAACTTCTTTTTTAACCAAAAGAGAGTGATTGATACATAGGATTAGCACCGAAGTAGAACAGAGTTCTTTCAACCTTAAATTTGTAATTGCATCCTTGCTAAACTATCTAACCTAGTTCCTTGCAACAATCTACCTTCTTTGCCATCGAACAGCAAATGGTAACTTGTCATTCCTGTTCTTAGATTTCAAAACCTCTTGCCTTCTGATTTAATTTAGAAATGGAACTTATTCATATGTGGTCCAACTATATTCCTGGCACTTCGTGCAAAATCAATAAATCTATTACTAACAATTACAAATTAAATTAGAAAGTTCAAATACCTGAGTCTGAACCATTCCAATACGCTGAGACCGGAACACAGATACTGTATTAGCAATATCTATAGCAGACATATCACCAGCAAGTATTCTCTGAATTGTGTTGTGAATTGCGCAGTATGTTCCAGTTCTACCAATACCTGCACTGAGCGAGATAATTTGTCTCAGGCAAACATGCATGTTACTTGTTGTCATCATTGCCGTGAAATAAAATGAGTAAACAAAAGAAGGAATGAGATAAACCTGCAGTGCACCACTATTGGGCCAAGGTTTGGTGGCAAATGGTATAATCTTTTCAAAATTTCACGCACAGCCAAAGTATCGTCTGGGACTCCATGGTCAGGCCACTCAGGATACTGAATATGAAAAACAGATAACGGTGTATCTTCTACCTGCAACAATGTCAATCAAGATTAATAATAACCAAAATGCTTACATCTTGATGGTGGAAAGAAACTTTGAGTCCCTTCTAAAATCAAAACTTATTATGATTTTCTCTCTTTTGGTAAAAAGGGAAATAAAAAGAAAAAATATCTTCCATAAAGCGAAATCCCAGATATATAGTATGAAATGAAAATTATATCCGGATGATATTTATTGATGTGATTGACGTTATCGGCCAATAAAGTATGTTTTCAACCGCAAATGAATAGTGTCATTCATGTTGTCTGTGTGTTTGCCATGCCAACACCAAAACACCATCTTATGCCATAAAATAAATTGAAGGGAAAAAAAACAGACACCCTCCTCCAACACCACTTGGTATGCAGCACGTTCAAAAACAGAAAAAAGGAGAGTATGTGGATCAAATTTTATTTAATGTAGAAAATAAAAATATTTGAAAATGGGGGAGTATACAAGTAGTACGACAACTAGGTTAACAAAAAAGGGAGAGGGACGTTGTGTGGATGCATTTTCAAAGGTTGTTTAGCATAGTTATATTATTTGTACTTCTGCAAATATCAAGGTCGCTTTACCCCCTATGGAACAAAAAAGAGCAATACCTAATTGCAGCCAACTTTACAAAGCTATGTATAGCTCTTTTGTAATTAGAAATAATTGCTTCGGCGGTTTCATTTCATTCAAATTGGTAGAAACCATCTTTTTATGAATATTTTAATTTAAGAATTTCTGACCAAAAAAAGTTATTATTGAATATTGATTCCCAAAAACAAGAGTAACAGCCAACTACTGAACTTTAAATATAAACGAGATTTGGAACCACCCTCCCCTGGAATAACATGAGCACAGCCCATTGTTCTATTAAACTTGTATCCTCGTAGTTGGAATGGCCACTCAGCTTCTGGTGTTACAAAAAACACTGTTGAGAGATGTTTTATTAAGGTTAAGCATTGAGAGGCAGGGTATCTAAGAAAAGTTCCAATATCCAAGGCCCTAGAGTTGGTATTATATCATAGCAAAACAAGTATAACGAAAGGCAAGGAATTAGATAATATTTGAAGACAGGGCACCAAATCAACCTTCTCTCCATCAGAAAAATATCACTTATTCCAGTCTATAAAGAAAGATATATAACCTAATGAGGAAAAAATTTATAAGCGGAAAACCATCCCACCTCTTTATGGTTCACCTCCAGATGACGCAATACAAGTGAAGTTTCAGTAGTTTTCGTCCATTTACATGCAAGCGAGATATTACCAAATTCTCTAGGTCTATCTTCAGATTGAAAATAATCTCCACACTTCACCATCTATAAAATCACAAAGGTGCCACAAAATATATTAAATACGAAGTAAAAAATAATAATCACCTTTGCAAAAGAAGAAAAGAAACAAGTTGGAATCACCTTGTAATTGTCAACCAACTTAGTAAGCATCACTATTGCAGGGCAGTTATATTGCATAATCATTTCCCAGAAATCCTCATAAGTGTGTGGCAATGGACCTTGTGTGGCTATAAACTCTGACACAGTTCCAGTGGAAGAAGTCTACAGTACATAAATCGAAAAAAGCAACAGCAAGAGTCAGACAAATTAAGAATTTAAACATTGTTGAGACCATTATCAAACAAAGACAACAATAAATTTATACCGAGATAAAGCTTGCATTGATATACCCCAGTGATTCAGACCTATAATCTGAACTTGAATTAAGAACAACCCTGTTCTTGTCAACTGAAACAAAGAACGGGAAAGAAAAATTAATTTTCGCCAAATACATTCATTAAATACAATACAAGGGCGTGTTTGGATTGGCTAATTTGAGCCTATCTATTAACATAAGTATTTGGAAGACTCTGTGAAAGAGCTTATGGAAAGAACTTATGACATGTTCATAAGCTTTTCTCAGTTTATTTCAATAAGCTCTCTAGAATAGCTTATGAAAACTATTAGTAACTTAGGGCCTATTTGGATTCGCTTATTTGAGCTTATCTGGCATAAGCAATTGTGGGAATTTTAGATAGCGCTTATGAAAACAACTTATGAAATGTTCATATGTTGTTTTCAGCTTATTTTTAAAAGCTCTCGAATATAGCTTATAAAAACAGCTTATAGTTTATACGGAACCAATTTAACTTATTTTATCTTTTGTTATAGAAATAGCATATACATAAGCACTTTTGCTATAAGCTACAAACTAAGCGGTTATCCAAGCAGGGCCTTCTATGAAAAGAGTTTGAACTTATAAAACAACTTGAGCACGTAAGCCATAAGCTAATCATAAGTGCTTAATTAAGATATTTATCCCAATAACCTTGAAATGATTGCATGTGTGATATTATTAAGTGATAAAATTACATGGTATAACATCTTTATATCGGTTTTTGCTGATATTAACAGAATTAAGAGCAACTTTGCATCTTCTCGTGGTCTCACTCAGCGTGATCCTATTCGCCTGAAATCACAAAACAATAGAGTTCAATTTTTCAACATTTACAATACGAAAATGAAGAAATCAATACGGATTCGCGTGAACCTGCAAGTGAAGGAACTCTTGTGAGATTGTGTCAGGGTTTTGGAGCTTGTTCTTCAACAGTGCGAGTGCTTTGGTGCAGAGGTTGACCTGATCGGAAGTAAGGGGAACTCTGGAAGGGAAATCGGGGGAGAAGGTTGGATTCTGGCGAGAAACGGTGGAGGAGGTGGCGGAACTTCCGGCCATGGTGGATCTCCGGCGAGGACGAGAACGGCGAGAGACGAGGTTCCCCAGTTCAGCTGTTGAGTGGGTTTGTTAAATTTGGATTCTCAGTTGCAATAACTCACTTTCACTTTCTTTACGACGAATCAGTGCTTTTTTGAGCTAAAAGTTTTAGCATTTGCTTTTCCATCTTGGAATCACATGCTTATGATATTCAATGATTTTTGTTATATGATTTTCGTAATTTTTCGTCCTTACAAAACAAAACAAAAATGAAAAATATCTCTGCAAAAACAAATTTATTTGAAAAAGCTCTTTGACCCTACTTTTTTGTTGATATGACATGGTTTTGGCCACGTGACCACGTCATTAAAAACTTTAAAAATATTTTTTAAAATTAAAAAATTAGAGTTTCTTTGATATCATTACATTCACCACCATCCCCTTTCTCAAGACACATGACACATTTAGCGTCTCTCTCAACTACAAATCCACCAAAAGACCCCTTATTCTCGAAACATTTTTTCCTTTCAATGTGAAATAATATCCAAAGTTTAAACCCATCAAACAAGTATGCAAGCAGGTTGGAAGCAAAAGTTCGATTGCAAAAATTGTTTTCGGATATTAGATCAATGTTTTGAGCATATATCAGAAAGCATTGTTTTCCTGCACCCTATGGACTATCTAAAGCAAATGAACGACTCTATTTGGAGAAATCAGGGGAGAACAAGTGATATAGTATGCGAGCAAGTTAAATCCTTCTGGCTGGAATGGGAAAATGCACAGGAAATTAGAGAGAAAAATGCACCTCAAACAAGGACAAATGTCGTATCAAGTTGGAAGAAGCCTATGAATAAATCGTTCAAATGCAAGATAGATGTAGGGTGAGATGAAAAAGGTATAGGTGGCCACCGATACCGTTTTTACCTGTTTTTAGGGTGAGATGAAAAATCACATCAAAACATTCGTTACGACCGTGAAAAACAGCAGATACAACCGTAAAACTCCGTTACGAATGCGACACACCATTACGGAAACGAAAAATACAACA
>Ga0209282_1002537_pt1 | contig 10609 bp, 10 predicted proteins | sample Mtrugardesep15_FD_187529 | JGI IMG/M metagenome (GOLD analysis project Ga0209282, IMG submission 187529) | Root nodule microbial communities of legume samples collected from California, USA - M. trunc garden sep15 (SPAdes) (version 2) | ecosystem: Host-associated > Plants > Roots > Nodule...
TACTAACTTTTCTCTTTAAAAAAAAAAAAACTACTAACTTTTCAGCTATTAACCATGAGTTACAAACTAGCCTATAGTTAATTTTTCTCACATTTCCCTTGCCTTAATAAAGTTTTAACTTCTACCTCCCCTTCCGTACCTTACCTTCACGAAACCAAAAGACTTATACAGTGCCAACTAGGCTTGCACGAAAGGTGTACGGCCAAGATTTGATGTTACTATTTTTGACCCAAAAGTGCCAGAACAGCACTTATAAAGTGGTTTTCCCCCTCTAAAAATCGATATTATAATTAGAGATCTTATTTGAAAGTTACATTAATGTTTTAATATTTATTTGTTTTACGTACGTAGTACCCTCCTATACTCCTAGTCCTATATAAAAGAAAATTAAGTTATGTGCACCATCCCCTATTCTCAAATCTCAGCTCCCATATAACCTTTTTCCATTCCCAAGGAACTCAAAATCTCTCCACTTTTCAATCTCAAACACTATACCCTTATCCTTTCATCTCTGTTCCCCTCTTCCATTACAAAAATTCATTGAAGCTTGGATAAGAAATAGCTTTGTCTTTTCACCATCATTCTCTCAATAAACTCAACCCTTACGTTACGCCCACGTTCTTGGTCAATATTTGTACGTAATTTTTTCATCCACTTATATATTTGGTGCTATAGCTTCATATTTTACTCATCCATTTTCTTTTTAACAACACTAGCTAATAGTAGTAGTGGTAGTTATCTCTTGCATCTCAAAAAACCGTCACGCATAACTCTCTTATAGTAATGCTGTTGACCCACGTTTTAATAACTTCCTATCTGCGGTTTATTCACTTATATAGCTACTCTCATAGTAAGTATATTTCTTTGTAGCATATGAGCAAAGTCATAAAAAAGTTGCACCTTTTTCAATATTTGTTAAAGATATTCAATCCTTTTGTGATTCTCTCTAATCATTCATCCTATATATATACAAGTATATATGGTTTTTTTATCTGTAAAGCACAAAATTTTGAAGAATACGGTGAACTTTCTCTATATATATTATCTATTCTATCTTAAATATTAGTATATGAATTATTATTTTTTGACTCAAGCTGTCCCCGTTCTCCCTGCAACTAGTTCTTTTATATTGCCGTTGAGAATCGCTTATATAATATCAAACATTAACAAAATCTTAACGTACAAGAAAAAGAAATGTCTAGAACCTTTTATATATACTTTTTTTCCATTTATAATTTATTTCCATTAATAAAAAAAATCCTCAAACTGAATTATTTAATTCAATGATTTCCATGTTAGATTTTGATAAGTTTTGCTATTAAAATAGTTGGCATCTGCACATCCATATAGATTTTTCTGATCGTTCAATTGCTTCTGATTTATTTGTATCAGTTTTTAAGTGATCTTGAAGTTGGAGGAGCAATGAAAATAGAATCGAAAAAATCCAAGGTACATATACATACTCTTGCTGTATAATCTTTTGATATGCCAATAATAATGCACTTTTTTCATATAATATAACTGGTAGCATAAACTAAAGTTTTTTCATTTTTTTTCTTTTTAATTTTGTGCTGCAGTCATGGCCGAAATTAGCTGTGAAGAATTGGCTTAGTACAAAGAACAGTTCTGAAAAGTTTACCTCAGATTATTCTGTTACAGGTGAAACTCAATTATTTTAATTAAGATTGTGATTTGTTTTCTTCTTGAGTTTGGTTTCATTTCATTTTTTTCGTGTTGAAATTGAGACATTATTTTGTTTAATCTTTGTGGGACTCACTCAGGGTCTGCGACAGAAACAAGAAAGAGTTGCTCAGACCAAGATAGTTACATCCTCGTACCAGATAAATTTTCTGGTAATTTGCCCAACACTTTGTTTTTATGATTTGAAATATTCTCTATTTTTTTAATAAATAGTGAATCCTTAATTTCGGCTATGCTTGGATTTAGTGTTTTGGTTTCGGTGTAGTTTTTTTTTATGTTGAAAGAAATGGCATGCAAATTTTAGAGTGCTAAGCTTGTACTATATTTGTTGTCAGAAGAATCGTACTTAAGTAACATAACTTCATTAATTTAGAACAAAAAAACTTTGTATATGTGAATTAGATAAAATTAGGATATTGATAAATTGATACAACTTAGACTTAGGTGCATTTTTTAGGTTTTTTTGGGATGTTTTAGCTTAAAATTTTCCAAAACCTATGTTTTTTTGTTTAACACTAGCACCTATTGTATTTTTTAAGTTAATGTATTTTTTTGGTTCGGGTTGATGTCTGAGTAATTAATATTTGGTTCATATTTTCAAAGAAGGGTGGTTGAAGCATTCTACAAATGGCGTGAAACGTTCGGTGCATGGAGAGAAAAAACCTTCTTTCATCACTAATCCTCTCGACCTTAGGTAAATGCACCCATCATACCTATTTTTTGAAGTAACATGTGGCTAATGGCTATCCTAAAATTTTAAGTTAATAATATGTGCTTAGCTTATTTTAGCTAAACATTTCTGAGGTGTTATTATTATTATTGACTTCTAAAAATAATTATTTAAATCTTGTGTAGGATGTTTGTGGGGACGTGGAATGTAGGAGGAAAGTCACCAAATGAAAATTTGGACTTGAAAAATTGGCTGATATCTACTTCGCCAGCTGACATATATGTTATTGGGTATATTTTTATTTTAACTATTTCTTTTTACTTAATCTTATCATCTATGTTCCCTATTTGGCTAACTACCACTTTGTCTGTAGTATTTTATTTATTTTTCATTTCCATTCAGTCCACCTATTACCTTTTATATATGGATCAATTAAATCTCTTTAAATATTCTTAGGAGCACAAGTTTCCTCAACATCTGTCCTGATGATTATGGATTATCTACGACGGCTATACTGTTACAGCCACCATTTGAATATAAATAGGTGTATTTAGATATTGCACCTTGATTCAACAATGTATTTATTTATAAAAACTCAAACACTTCAACTTTCAATGTATTGAACACAATTTTATAAAATCTTATTATTTAAAACTTTTAAAGATTGTGTTTATGACAGCATTTTCCAACATATATATTCCATCACATAAATATGATTTTTGTGCGCACATAAACATGTTTTTTAGTTAGTCATAATATTGTTATGTAATAAGAATAAGATCATAAAATATGATTTGATGTTTATGTAAAGTTTATCTACTGTAAAATTAAGCAGTTACCAACTTAACTTTTGACTTTGGAGATTAAAAAAAAAGGCAAGTCTAATTTTGGTTGTATTGGCTTGTCTTTGCTCTCTTAGGTTCCAAGAAATCGTACCACTAAATGCTGGGAACGTGCTTGGGTCGGAGAACAGTGGCCCAGCAGCAAAGTGGCTAGCCCTTATTCATCAAGCCCTAAACACCACAAACAATGAGATCCCAAATCAAAAACAACGTTTTAGCCTGGTAGCAAGCAAGCAAATGGTTGGCATCTTCTTGTGTGTGTGGGTACGCGCTGATTATCGCAACCACGTTAGCAATTTAAAAGTGTCTCGCGTTGGCACTGGCATTATGGGCTACCTTGGAAATAAGGTTCGTTATAAGTCAAATATTTTCAATGATCTGACGATTATGATTGATCGATAGTATAAAAAAATTATAGTCATAGAATATATGTAAAAAAATTAATACCATATTATATGTGGTTTAAGATGTGTATGTCCTATACAATTATATATGGGGGGCTATAAAATAGTTCTAATTAATTAGCTATTGCTTCAGATTTTGCTGTGGAAATGTGACATTTCAAGATGAAGTAGGACTATGTACTGGCTACAGTGGTATGATATTGCTTACATTTTGTAAATTTGTGTTGTATGCTAACAGGGTTCGATATCTATTAGCATGAGATTGTACCAAACCACATTCTGCTTCGTTTGCACTCACTTGGCCTCTGGAGAGAAATGTGGTGACGAGTTGCGTCGAAACTTGGACATCACGGAAATCATCAAGAGAACTAAATTTTCTCACTCACTTGGCATACTAGAACATGAGTAAGTCCTAGGAAAAATGATTCCAAATTCCTAAGTATTAAATATTTACACTCTTTATTACTATAATTCAATGGTACTAAGTTGTTCTTTATTAATTTGGTACATGTGCAGTAACATTATATGGTTGGGGGATTTGAATTATCGACTTGCCGCTGGTTACGATGAAATTCATGAGCTGCTAAAAAATAATAACTTGAAGGCTTTACTAGAGAAGGATCAGCTAAGGATGGAGCAGAATGCTGGAAGAATATTTGAAGGTTGGAATGAAGGGAGCATATACTTTGCTCCTACTTACAAATACTTGATGAATTCTGACCAATATGTTGCTCAAACTTCCAAATCAAAGGAAAAACGACGCACTCCTGCTTGGTATGATTTTTATGATTCAATACCCATTAATTAATGTAATGCCATACTATTAATGTGACAGAAAAAGTATATAGAATGTGTAAAATTTGATAATATCTTTTAATTAATGTTTCTTGGTTGCTGAATTCATGTATAAATGTTGGTTGGAATGAAACAGGTGTGATAGAATTCTATGGAAAGGAGAAGGACTAAATCAGAAAATGTATGTTCGAGGAGAGTCAAAATTCTCTGACCATAGACCAGTGTATTCTCTATTCACAGCACAAGTGGACATGACAAACAAGAATCTCACACGTTCTGCTTCTACCACTATCCCAAGAACTTGTCCCTTAAAACCATTCACAAATTCTGCTACATTGCCATCTACTTGTTGTGCTGCAGCTAAAGTACAAGCTGAAGAACAACTCATGTTACTAGCGACTAGGACACAAAGTTGCATTGACACCGTTTCAAGATTCTTGTAGTAGTGCAGTTTTCTACTTGCAGCTGTGTGATTGGATGGTTACAGAATTAGAGACAGTGATTTTGGAAGAATATGTGGAATAAAAAAATGATATAAAAATTCGTTATCCATCTTTTTTTGGTCATAATGGATTGATAATTGATTGATGATCAATGTGGGAATGGGAGGGACAGAATCTGTGGTTCCTTCCCCATGTTTAACACTACAGTTCTGGTAATTTGATAGCTGTCAATATGCCTCAGGGCACAACAGATTTTGAGGTTTTGAGGAAAATGCTGAATTTTAATGTTTTTAAATTTTTAAATAGTAGTAACTGCAAGAATTATTATTAGTTACTATAGACATGTTTATTATTATTATTATTATCCAACTTGTATAGATATATGTTTATTACTATTATATCCAACTTCTATTATTTACTTGTATTAGCAATATATGGAAGTTTAATACTATAAACTTGAATATGTTGAGAAAAGATTTGTCAAAAAAGAATGTGTTGAGAAAAAATGTTTTTTCGCGAGAGTCGTCAAGTGATCTTTACGTTAGACAATGTATATTTATCCAAACATTAAGGAATTAAGTATATGGATGACCTCGCTTATGTTGTTCAACATTCATTTTTCATTTGGTATAAGAGTTTTAACTCGCACCAAAATTCTACGCAATCGACATAACTTGTTCATCGTAGATATTTGTGAATCAACCGTAAAAATCAAAGCTACAATGTTGGAATGAGGCAGCAAAGCACTCTGAACGTTTGACCTCAAGGTGGAACGCCAAATCGCAGTGTCAGTCATGGCGTTGGTGAATCGAATGATGGAGGCTAGGCTGGTCGTTACAAAAAAGAAGAGAGGAATTACCCAAAACAGGATAAGCACAATTATAACATCCTCATAGATTGAGCCAGAGGAAATAAGGGGCTAATGATCTAGACTTTGAGGGACAAATAACATTGTATCTCCAACAAAAATCTTAAGACATCGATATAAATTATCACATCTTGTTGAGCTCATTTTTAGTTAGTATAGACTAACCATTCATAATCCAACATACAAGTCTTTCAAGAGGATCAATGCACAGATGAGATTGAAGCTCATTAAGAAACAAAAATATGATATAGAATAGTGAATAGTATTAGTGTTAAAATGCAACAATTGTGCAAGGCACAAAGTGATGGACGGGTAAATAAAGACATCTTGAGAATGATGTGGCAGCAGTTGAGATGAAATGCCATATCACTGACAATTGGCGATTAATGTATCAGTACACAATTTAGTTAGTATTCTGTTGCATTTAAATATTCTGTATTAGATTTATTTAGTTGGATTTGCTCACCATGTAACAAACGATGTGTATAGAATGAGGAGGCCAAAATAATATTCAACAAGTTTTTATTTCGTTTTTAGTTGTTGATCTCTTTTGTTTTATTTAAATTAATCTATGAGGTGTACTTAATTATGTTCCCTATTAGGTAGGAACTTCTATCCGACCTTGTTTCCTAGTACTAATATTTGAGGCCATTTTGACAAAAAAAAATGATTTGAGGCCATTTACTATTTTTTATTTTTTTTGTTGAAGGAAGGCCATTTACTATTTTTGTTAGGTTGAATTGAAAACTAAATTTTATATTACATATATTGGATACACTTGTGAATTCGATGATGTCATTTAAAGTTAACTCATAATAATATAGTAATATGGGAGTTGGTTGGAATATATATGTATCTCCCAACCGAGCTTTGGAATCATTAATATTTTTAATGGTGTTTTTGTTGTCTAATTGACAAATCATATAGTTACATCAAAAACCTCGACTATTATATTCATAATCAAAAGATTAAACAACCAAAAATAAAGACCTATATATAATTGTTGTTGATGTTAAATGGAGCCATTTGGACTATTGATTGAATCAAAGTGGGAAGTTTTAATTTCCTCACACTTGTTCATCTCGAGCTATTGCACCAAAGTTGCTGCTAGTGATGACCTCATGGCTATGAAATTTCTCTTTGTCGTTGCTCTCTGTAGTTTGCTTAGCTGGTAATATTTCATCTTTAATAATTGGACTTGGTGTGTCATAATCTATGCTTTTACCCCATACCACTAAATATAGTCCTAAAATAATCACAACGGCACCAATCACCCTGAAAAATTAATCAGATTCGTTGTTAGTTAAGGAATTTAATTTATATACACTATCAATAAAAACTTTTTACTGCTAATCAATACTAATAAGGATAAAAAAAAAATAGTTTTACATCGACAGTGTATCAGAATTAATGAATTACCTTCCAAGGTAAATTTTCTCGGCCAAAATGAAGGGGCTCATGATAGCTACGATGACCATGCAAAGGGGATTGAAAGTTGTTACAAATACTGGACCTCTATATCTCATCACCACTCCTTGGATGTAATAAGCCATTCCTGAACAAACTATACCCTGCATGTGAATAATTAAAGATGATAGTTATTGTATGAATTTTTTCTGTTCGAGATAATCATATTATGTTGCAGTTACTGTATGATTTATTAATGGTAATGTTGATCAAGCAGTCAATTAATATGTTTTTTATTATAAACTTGAAACCTTATGAAACACGAACAGAACACTTCTATTTTCATGAGGTTTTGTCCAAGTGTTGGAAGCATTTCCCACACTGACAGTCATATGAGTCATTTTGGACAATTATGGTCGAGTGTCATGTTAAAAGATTGTTTTATTGGAATGGATTGGACACTCAGCTCACACTTGTGAAGTTGACACAAGACAGAACAGACACGACTCAATAAACATTTTCAGTTTGTTTATTAGTAACTTTTGACAAAGATAGCTTTAGATTTGTCTGTAATTTGTACAGTGTGGATACTTGTACTTCTATAGTTAAAACCTGGCCATATTATGTGTATATTCAATGTATGCACATGTCTGTTACGTAGAAGAATAAAAGTGTATAAAACAAAAAACAAACAAAGAATAGTAAATGTCTTTGCAAGTCTATTCAATTCAGATGTTGGTACAAATGAAATCCAGTATCTCTCATTTGTTGAATTAAATCAACAATTAACATTTGAACCAAAGAAAACAACATAAAGACATATGATCTAAACTGTAGATGCATGCGTCAAGTGATGACACAAAAGGATCGTTAATCTTCACCATATCATATACCTATTGTTGAGATAAACAAAAATTATACTCTCAATTTGGATTACCTAAACACATTTTTCCTAGAATCAGATGTTAACACACAAAAAATTGTCAAATTAGGTTGTCCTGCATGCCTTGGCCCAACAAGCCAATTTGATAAAATGGACCAGCCCATAGCATAGGTTCGTTATGCCAAAAATTTGGTAGCACTGCTTAAATCACATTGGGATATGCCAAATTTCCATTTTTAATGAGTAAACTATTTTTAAAAAAAATGCATAATTGACATAAAATTGGGTCTGAATTGAGTCTAATTGAGTCTGCCAAAATAAATCAGTTGTTTTCAGAGATGTAATTAAGTACTGAAACTCAACCTAAACTATGGCCCATTGGACATAAAATTGGGTCGGCCAAAATTGACATCTCTTAATTATATTAAAAAAAACAAACATAATTGACATTCCTCGTCCCAATACACAAAAACACAAGTATGTGGTTGTGTCTTACTATATTTTAAAATGGAGGTGGTGTGGCCGTTTTTACTAGTGTCCAATGAATATGCTTGTATTTTTAGGCTTAAATGTGTAATCAGAGTCCCTGCATTTGTATCACTTTTTGGTATTAGCTCCTGCACTTTTTTTGTTCGATTTAAGTCCTTACACTTTATAAAAACATTGCATTTAGTCCCTACCATCAATGAACAGTTAAAAAATAGAAGGATAACAGAGTGCTATGTGGCAATTGGGCCATGTGGCACTATGCAAGTGGTTTTAGATATAAATTAATAATTAATAATAATATTAATTAATTAGTTTGAATAAAAAACAATTAATTCTGGAAAAAACAAAACTTCAACGAGAGCTTCATGAAAAACGTATCAGCTCCCTTCCAATCCACTCACATTCTTCTTGGATTCCCTTATTCTCACAACCCAAACATGTTATTGGATTTTGAATCATTTTTAATTTTTATTATTTTTGAATTTTCGGATCCCTTCTGTGATTTCAAAGCCTTATGAAAATTTTGGATATTTTTGTTGTTGCAGTGCTATTGGTTTGTTGAAGGATTTTGAATGGTGATTGGTTCATTGTTGAATTTCTGAGTTTATTATTGTTGTTGTTTGTATTTTTGGATTGTTGAGTTTTTAAAGAATCTTTGATAAAAAAGATGGGTTGGGTGGTGATAAAGCAAAGCAGGACGAAGGAGATGAGGTTGTGTGGTGATGGTGTTCACGGGATGAAGGAGAAGAACTTGGCTGGTAATTTTTTATGGAAAAAGTTGGTTGCTAATTTTGTTTATTAATAAATAAAATATTAAGACAAATTTAAGCTTTTTATTTATCCTTCTCTTTTTTTTAACAGTTGACTAACGGTTTGACCAACGGTAGGACTAAATAAAATGTTTTAATAAAGTGAAAAGACTTAAACCAAACAAAAAAAAGTACAGGGACTAATACCAAAGTGTGGTAAAAATGTATGGACTGATTATACATTTAAATCATATTTTTATTATTAGGGTATTGTTAATTTGTACCTCAAGCCACGTGTTGAAAAAGCTAATGTAAATTTTGTGCTTTCAAAACAATAACTTTTAAACTTTCAAAAAATTAAATGCTTGACTTTTAAGAAAATATTGTTATATTAGATTATTGGGTTAAATATGTTTTTGGTCCCTATAAATATACCAACTTTTCGGTTTAGTCTTTTTAAAATTTTCCTTCAACTTTTAGTCCCTATAAAATTTTCAACCACTATTTTTGGTCCCAATTTTTATTTTAATTTTATTATTTTTTTTAATGAAATTGTGCAGATATGGGTAGAATATTGTAAAAATCTTTCCCATAAAAAATTAGAATTTTTGAACAAAACATAAATTTAATATGAATTTTTAACCATAAAAAATATAAAAATTCATATTAAATTTATGTTTTGTTAAAAAATTCTAAATTTTTTTGGGAGATGTTCTTATAATATTATGAATTTTTCTGCAAAATTTTATTAAAAAATATAAATTCTACATATGAGTTTACTTTAAAGGAGGGACTAAAAGTGAAAATGAGAAATTTTTGGAGGACTGAAAGTTGAAAGAAAATATTAGAGGGACTAAAACGAAAAATCGGTATATTTATAGAGACCAAAAACATATTTAACCCTAGATTATTTAACATGTCTCATAAAGCACATATTAACATTTCTCTTTTTTATTATGCAGCCTTCAAAACTTGCTTCCACCAGGTTTTGGGTGTTCGTGTGGGTTTAAGCTTTTAATGACTTAATTAAATACTCTTCTTAAACTTTATTAGTGGTAGATGTCCATTTTCTTATGATGGATTAAAAAGTGGTGATTGTGTTCACAAAAACTTACACTATAAACCGCAGCCAAGAGTTTTGTATCCCAACTTAAAGACCAAACAGAAGGTTCACCCCTTTCCATAATCAAAGCTACTATGCCACCTTCAACTGTTCCCAATAGGCATATCCATGCTGTAAGTGAAAGCTCAGCAGGATAGGTTTCAAGTGTAACAGACTACACAAATAAATTAACAGATTAAACTGTATTAGGGAATAGATAAAAAAAAATGTAATTAGATTATTTTATATAGATAAA
>Ga0209282_1002538_pt1 | contig 10608 bp, 4 predicted proteins | sample Mtrugardesep15_FD_187529 | JGI IMG/M metagenome (GOLD analysis project Ga0209282, IMG submission 187529) | Root nodule microbial communities of legume samples collected from California, USA - M. trunc garden sep15 (SPAdes) (version 2) | ecosystem: Host-associated > Plants > Roots > Nodule...
TTAAACCCTCTCATTTTTCAGGTTTATGTATGGAGCAAACAAAATCCCTTTATTCACATGAGCTTCCTAGGTCTCTTTACTTTCACTGCTGCCTACCTTCCATGGGTGCGTAAGCTACACAGTTGTGACCTGATAGGATAACATTAAACTGGGATTATGCTCTGTACTAAAGATTTTTTTTTTCTTTTACTTCAATTCTAACTTACAATCAAGGAAATCTAATTTTAAGCTTTATGAATGTAGGTTCTCTTGGGGTTCTCTGTCCTTGTTGGTGCTAGTGCTTGGGTAGATCTACTGGTATGTTTCCATTCAAAGAATACATATCCATGATATGACTATTTAATTTCTATATGTAGAACAACAGCTAATGTGAATCTTGACAACATTTTCCAGGGAATGATTGCTGGCCATGCTTACTATTTTCTTGAAGATGTCTATCCTCGGATGACTGGTCGTCGCCCCCTTAAAACACCATCGCTCATCAAAGCACTATTTGCAGATGACCCAGTTGTTGTTGCCCGGCCTGCCAATGTTAGATTTGCTGCCCCACAACCTGAAGAACTTCACCAAGATTGAATGGTCCGTCCCTCTGTTGTCAGAAAATACTCAACAAAGTGGCCGAAGTTTGTAATATATAGCTATCACTATTTTCAAACCTTTTTCCCGGTGCAATTGTGAATTATTGCATTTTAAGTTGCACCATGTTGAATGACCAAAGTTTTAACAGAAATGAGATAATAGATTTACTCTCTTCTGTTCTTGTAGATATAATATTACCATTCTATTTGTAGTTTTATAGTCATTTTGTTTTTGTTTTTATGTTCTTATTGCATTGGATGAAAGACTGCCCTGGGCATCTGGTAGTTTCTCTAAAATGAAAATGCATTTAAGATATATTATATGAATGATGTTTTATTACTGAGTTTGATTCAACAAAAAGCATAATAGAAAATAAATACTGTCTTGATTTGATTTCTAAGGAAATGAATGGATGAAAAAAAAGGGTTGTCCTATGATGACATGACTAGAATTCAAAGATATGAGTTGTGGTTTTGTCAAAAAATTGTAAAGATTGAGATGTGGATCTAATGACCTACAAATACAATGGTTAGCAGTCTGCATGTGGAAGTAAATAGATACTTTATACAGGAGAACAAGCATGTGTTTGGATACACGTACCATACTTATCTCATGTCCCCAAGCAAGGATTTGGAATGGTGGATGAACGTGAGTTAACAACGTGATAACAAACAAATATACTAATTGAAAACACTTTGGTCTGCATGTGAAACTCTCAAATCTTAATTTGATTTAGTAATATCAACATCTTTCTCAACGATAATGAATAAAGCATTAGGCAAGGAATTATGCATAAATAGTTATTGCATAAGTTTATCCCGAAGCTCGAAAACATGATAATTAAATATAAATCAAAACAGTGTCAAACAAGTTTTAAAAAGTTATTGCATATTTGAAATTTGAAGACCAAAATAAACATGGCAAATACTAAATAATGATGCTACTGAACTGGTTGATCTCTTTTAAATTGTAATGCATCCATGATTTATCCTCATACATATAACAGCACTAACTCAATTTTGTAACATTTTATCTCAAACAAGGTGTATATATTATTAAATCTAAGTAACAACCTCCATATATTTGTAATTTACACAATAGAAATCCCATGAAATTTGAAAATGGAAAGAATGAATACATCATTGCAAGTCTACATCTCTTTAACATCACAAAAAATTCTATTTGTTTAATCCCCTCAAAGAACTTCCCTCAATCCTTCATCCTTTTACTTACATGGAGTAAAAATCACAATCTCGATGAAACACAAATCAAAAAAGAAGATTACACATCACCCTAACCGAGAAGCAACTGCTGATTATCACACATGTAAGGAACTGCTGCTTTAGAATATACTTGATGGGCAAGAGCGGAAAAAGCACCATGAACTGCAGCGCCATTAAAATAATAACCGACAGGTGAAAGAATACAGTAAGATCCAAGATGCTCTACAGTTAATGGATGTCGTGATATTGAGCTGATATTCTCTTCGGTGGCAATTTGCGTAGGATGAAGAGGACTATAGCTGAGGGCAGGATCTCAACCACCTGTATTTTAGAAGCGAAAGGTAAATGCCACTAAGTTAAGAGAGCGAGCGACACCAAAATAGTTAGGGCAACTAACAAAAAAGAACACAAAGTAAAATACCATGTAGTAGATGAAGTCCAAAATAGGATGGTCCAAAACATCAAGAGATGCATCCGAATCAACTGCAGATACAAGAACCTGCATGCGAAACAAATGTAATTACGAAAGAAGCACTTGAATAATAACACCTCATATATCATTTTTAACTTTAATCCTAGATATTTTGTTTTCAATTTCTACGGACAATTGACAGGTACTAAGTCCCCCCCGCCCCAACGAGCATGTTGATCTTAATCCCTCTCTTGAGAGTTTCTTCAAGTAAAGGGAAGAAGATGATAACCGAATAACAACAGAACAATGAAAGCAAAAAAAAGAACAACAATCTACACCTAACATATTTATAGAAACAACGTTGAGAAATGGTAACTTGAACATAAGAAATATAACAGAAAAATAATATAGTTAGAAGTTACCATCACAGATCTTATCAGAAAACAGGTGAAACATATGATTGTCACAAATCCAACCTGTAATACCAAACCGAGTTTATGTGAGTATAACTACACTACTATAAATAATTATTTTTTAATGTATAATTACCTACATCTGGAGTAAGAAATGAAAATATTGAATAGGTTCTTTTTGTTTCACAATGAGGACTAATCCAAGAACACTTAGAAAAGACAAAGTTTATGCATCATGTTCTTCGTAGGAACCATATAAATTTTCTTATTAAAACAAAGATGACTATAAGATAATCACCCAATCACTTGCAGAACCATATCTACTCAAGCATTTCATAGTGAGAAGTATGAACTCATGTCTATATCCAAACCCATGTCTATATCGCTACAATTATGATGTATGAACTTTTGTAACATAAGTGTGAACTAAGATAAAAAGGACAAGAATAGACTATATGAGACCAAAAGAGAAATTGATGATACTATGATAGTAACAGAAAAGACATGATCATACATAGAAATTAACATAAAATATAGTGACCAATATTTATCAAATATTTTTCCCACAAAAAGTTTTATCAAACTGGCTTTTACAGAGAAGAACTTCGACATACCTCTTGAAGCTTCTTTCTTCTCCCCTTCGATTCAATTGGGAAACGCTTCAGCATGAAAAATAATCTGGAAACACGAATTACCGGGTGGAAATAAAAAAATTCACCCACAACACAACAACAAAAAACAACCAGTAAAATATCAAAACTGAGGAATTGCAAAAGGTATTCAATAGATAATCCAATCAAGTGCAGAAGCCTCACCTTCCTCCAAATATTAGGAAGCCTATTGCGGCTACAAATGATACACCTGAAGAAAAGTAAAGTAGATTTCATGAAAAAATTGACTATGGCTAAAAGTAATTCAGAAACTTTAGAAGCATTAAAATTCTTTGCTTAAAAAGCTAACCTCCGATGAATATCTTCCCAATGAAGTCCACAACATCATTGAAATCTATCCAGAGGTAAATCCAAATACCAACCTGAATCAAAAGCTACAGATTAGTATTGTGACATCTGATGTCATCTTTCAAAGAACTTTTTTCTTTTTGCTCTAGCTTTATGGAAAGACTGTGTCATATTGAGATGTATCTTGCAGCTAACAAATATGAACAATCCTCAATTACAACCTAAAACAGAAATCAAACTGCATATCATAAAAGCCACTTCCAACACTAACAACTAACAAGCCATGGTTAGTAGCACTCAATCAAGAACGAGTGCCTAGAAATATGTGAGACATAATTATTTCATACACCAGAGATATTCTTGACTAAAAAGTGTCAAATTTGCTGAACACTCGAACCGATAATTGTATAAAATTCGAAATAAAAGCATGCTTCCAATCGAAAACAGAATGCTGCAGACCTAGCATAAAGTTAGGCCGGACATCAAATTGAAAGGGAGATTCATCATGTAACGAAACAAATACCAAGGAAATCCAACAAACAAATTGTAGCGGATAAGCTTAAATACGTACTATTGTTGTTTGCAATAAGAAATGTGTCAGATACCTGGATTAAATAGACAGCACCGTTGACAGAGATGTAAACTATCCGGAGTTTATCAGTTGGTAAACTCCTTGCCTGCTCAACCGCGAAATAAAATTATAAGTTTATAATCCATTTCCTAATAAAAATAGTAAATAATTAAATACGAAATTAATATAAGAACAACATTTCCTCGAAGGTGCATAATCATTAATCACTTTCCAATATCTAGTTTATTTCATTCAGTATAGCACAAATAAAAAAGTTTAAAAGGATAATCAGAAAAAGACATGCCTGGTGATAAATTTCAGCCCAGAAAAGGACAAGAAGTGAATATGTTGAGAAAAACACTAGCCCAGGAAGATCTAACAGCACCAAAGTTATGACCTAAAAGAACAAGTAAAGTAACCACTCTGTCATTATCCAAGCCTTACTACAAATCATCAATCTCAGCAACTCAAAGTGAAATTGAACATTTAAAGACTAAATATTCCACAGGTGCAAAAGTGAATATAAGACCTAAATGAGCAGGCAATGCATGCTCGGATTCACTTTTGAGAGAGTCAAAAGTGATTATGAACACTACAAATTGATTTCGGTATGTTTGGTAGTTCTGATTAGAATTTGTTTTGAAACGGTCAATGCTAATAATTAGTTGTTATATTAGTATTTTTTCTTCACTGGAGTTTGAACCTTGGTCCTCCAACTCCTTTAAACCCTTAGATCAAACTAGTTGAGTTACCAAACCCCCCTCATTTTAACTTGAACAAGAATCTATAACTTTTGCTTACACTCAAATCTACTGGTCAACTCACTTTCGCTTGAATCCTATCCAAACATAAATCATTTTACTTTACATTAATTTTAACTAAAAAATCAATTTCCAAAAATCAATTCGATCAAAATCAATTTTCGCCATAGTAGAATCAAAGTCAAACACACTTACTATCAATGATCACACTCAACAATTCAAAGTGAAGCTGAACATTCAACACTCATAAAAGTGAAACTAACCTTAGGATGCAAGAAAAACACTTGAGCATGAAATCCAAACACAAGAGCACGTACTGCAAAATAAACAAACAAATATAAAAAAAAAATGCAAGAATCACAAACAAAGCATAAAGCTGAAAATAAAAACCATAAAGACAAAGATAGTGAACCTCACCTCCACTAACAATGAAGTTGAAGAGATGGAAAATCTTCTGAGTAGTCCAACCGTATTCTGGAACTCTGAGTTCAATTCTGATGAGTTGAATAAGAGCAATGAAGGAGATGAGAGAGTAAGCAGCACAGAGAGTGTAGAAAAGTGGGGAGTGAATGGAATCACGGTGAAACCATGAAGAGGAATCGGAGAAGGAGAAGAAAAGTGAAAGTGTTAGCTTAAGCTGTTCCATGTTTTGTAAAACTTCCCACAAGTACAAAGAGACAGAAAAGAAGTTAATAGTACGTAACACTTTTGTTAGTTAGTGTTACTAAGATTAAGCTAAGCTACCTGTCTTTGTCTTGCTGTCAGTCTAACATTTGTGGGTTAGGTGTGTGTATACAAAATGGGATTGGAAGAAGGATAGTAGCATTATTTATCTCATGTGAGTTAACTCGGACGCTAACTGTTGCCTTAATTTTAACTTAAATTATATGCTTATTTTTACTGTATTACCCCTGTTTAATTAAACCTATTTAATTTAGTTAATTTAATCAAAATCTTATTTTTAAACGGAGAGATGTCTTATCTCTTATTTATTGAAGTTAACTCAGACGTTAACTGTTGCCCTAATTTTAACCTAAATGTTATGCTTACTTTTACTGTATTACCCCTGTTTAATTAAACCTATTGAATTTAGTTAATTTAATTAATTTAATCAAAATCTTATTTTCAAACGGAGAGATCTCTTATCTCTTATTTATTAAAGTTAACCCGGACGCTAATTGTTTCATCCTACAATCGTTGCTCCTATTTTCAACTCATTGTTGCTACTTTGTTTTTACTAAACGAAGTCCATCCTATAACAGTTTCCTCCTATTTTGTTTCCCTGCTCCTACTTTGTTTGCAAGAAAAACAATAACAAATATATACTACTAAATCTTTAGGTGTGGCGGTACTTGAAATTTTTAGAAATTAGAACTTTAGAATACAATTGTTCTTGAATGTATGATTTAGGGTATCTCTATCACCCCTAATTTCCCAAACGTTGTTGGCTTCTATTTGAAAATAGGAATAAAACTTGATAGACTGATCAATTCAATATGCTATATTTATTATTATAAAAAAATATGAGTGGATGGTAAGAAAAAAGAGAACATGGGTGGACCTTTAATTAAAAAAATAAAATTTAGTATAAGTGAACCAAGTGCATATGAAAGCATGGGTGGCGAACGGTTAATATGCACATGAGTTCTATCGGGGTCCTATATATTTCATGGGTGGCAGCTGCCCCTTTTCATTAGTACCTAGCTCCGTCTCTGTGCTTAACCTATAATGTTATGTTACGGTATCAAGGACGATGTCATGAAAAATTATGTTATGGTACAGTACCAACGTCTATGCTTCTTAATATTATGAAATACTATATGACAATCATGACATTTATCTAAACTATTTTGTTACCTATTACCGTCAAATATTACCTTCCATATGACCTGTGCGTTAGCACGGGTCGATGGTCTAGTTAGTATGATTTTTAAATAAGCACAATCGTTTAATACTAATACCCCGCGGATACTCTCGTACTCACATACATGTGCCCAAAAAGTATTGAGTTAATTTTTTAAACCTTTGAAAAGTATATTATCAAATACTTTACGATACATGAAGATGAAGGTAGACAATGTGAGACAACTTTGTGAAAATTTTGTGAATCAATAGAGTTGTCCTTTGACGCATAAAAATTAAAGTATACTTTCTTCAAAATAAAATATAAACAAAAAAAGATAGTTGAAAAGTTGATGTATGTGGACTAAATTTTTAACCAGATACATTGACTTTTCAATTATCATTTTGCTTGTATTTCATTTTGGAAGGAATACGTTGTTTTTCAGGATGATGGTAACGAGAGAGAAGAGACAAAATCACTTACCATTGAACAAATTTTGATTTGAAATCTTTTCATGACACTCTTGTGTTAATAACATAACATAGGGAACAATGCAAATAAATTATTAAGATTTATACAAAGAGTTTAAATAAATTTTTTATAATACAACTTTTTTATTTTATTTATAATACAACTTATATGCATGTAAAATACTTAAAGATAAAAGGAATCCATCTTAAAAGCTATTGGTTGAATCCTCAATTAAATTTAAATTCGACAACAATAATCGACTCAAATTAACAACAATAGTCAAACCTAAACACACTTCACCAACGTCATCTTATCAACCTAAATGAATTATGTGCCTCTAATTTTAAAACATTCAAACATATAGAGTTTTCAAAATAAAATTAAATATAATACCATAACCATTCTTATACTTTATACCATATATATATATATATATATATATTTGAAAAAATACGATAAAAATTAAATATGAAATTATTATCGTAGTAACTAACCCATAAACATATGATCATGAAAGTCCAATTAATATAAAAAATAAAACTAAAAAACAAAAACATAGGTATGCTGAAGATCATTTACTGTAACCTTTATACTTATACCTAACGTTTAGCTTTACAAACATGAATGGATCTGTGGCGCAATGGTAGCGCGTCTGACTCCAGATCAGAAGGTTGCGTGTTCGATTCACGTCAGGTTCATAGTTTTTTCTCATAAAAACGCACCGTTTTTGATTCATAAAACTAAAACGCAGCGTTTCACAGAACCTTTTTGTTCGCATTTTCACTCTACACTAAACCTTCGTCTTCATCATTTATTCTTCTGCAAAACCCTAACCCTTCTTTCCACCTTCAAAATTCATCAATGGCGTCACGTCTCCGCCACACTCTCCGCCACTACTCCACCATCCTCTCCCCAAACTCCACCACACCTCTCACCTCAAAGGAAAAATCCCGATCCGCCCTCCGTCTCCTCAAATCCGAAACCAATCCCGAAACCATCCTCTCCATCTGCCGCGCCGCTTCCCTCTCCCCTGACTCCCACCTCGACCGCCTCGCTCTTTCCACCGCCGTCTCCAAACTCACCGCCGGCAAAAACTTCGACGCTCTCCGTCAATTCCTCGACGAGCTTCTCCAATCACGTTCCGATCTTCAAAACGAAAGGTTTGTCTCTCACGCTATCGTTCTTTACGGTCAAGCGAATATGATGAATCAAGCTCTTGATACTTTCAAATTCATGCGTGAGAATCTCAACATCGTTCCTTCTGTTAAATCGCTTAATGCTTTGCTTCTCGCTGCGATTATTGCGAAGAATCATAAAGAGGTAACTAGAATTTATCTTGATTTTCCGAGGATTTATGATATTAAACCTGATGTTGAGACTTATAATTTGGTGATTAAGTCATTTGCTGAATCTGGTTCGAGTAATTCTGTTTTTTCGATTTTGGATGAAATGGATAGGAATAATGTTAAACCTAATGTTGCAACGATTAATAACGCGATTGGCGGGTTTTATAATGAGAAGAAGTTTGATGAAGTTGGGAAATTGTTGAATTTGATGGAGGAGAGGTATAAGTTGTATCCGAGTCTTAGTACTTATAATGTTAGGATTCAGAGTTTGTGTAAGTTGAAGAGATCGAATGAAGCGAAGGCATTGTTTCAAGGGATGATTACGAGGGGTAGAAAGCCAAATTCGGTTAGTTATTATCACTTGATTGGTGGGTTTTGTCGGGAAGGGAATCTTGAAGAGGCGAAGGGGTTATTTGCTGATATGAAGAAAAGGGGATATAAGGTTGATGGGGAGTGTTATTTTACATTGGTTTATTTTCTGTGTGAGGGTGGTGAGTTTGAGTCGGCTTTGGAGATTGCTAAGGAGTGTATTGGGAAAGGTTGGGTTCCGAATTTTACTACGATGAAGAAGCTTGTGAATGGACTTGTTGGCGTTTCAAAGGTTGATGATGCTAAAGAGCTTATTAAGGATATCAAGGAGAAGTTTGCTGAAAAGAGTGACAGGTGGGATGAAATTGAAGCAGGGTTATCGCCGCCTCAGGAATGAAGAGCATTTGTCTTGTTTTGTGTATTTTTTGGTCATTTGGTAACTTTTCTAATGAACATCAGCTTCGTAATGGCATTATTTTGTTTTGCCAATTCCGCTGACATCTCGGCGTTTTGCTCAATCCATTGTTAGCTGGTGATATGATTAGTTGGTTTTCTTTGTTTGGGTAATAACATGTATCGGAAATGGTTATGCGGATATATTTCTGATTCTTATCATTTGATTTACCTTTTTCAATTACATGATCTCAATTGTCTATTTTCCGGTTTAGAGGAAACTGATAACCTACCTGCACGGGAGCTCTTGCAGACCTGTACATTATTAACTATTAATTTTTGGTTTCTTGTTCTGACGTTCTTTGTCCGTAGTTTGACGAAAAATAATATTGATACGCGCCTTGCCATTTTTGCTCTTAATTTCAGTTTTAAATAGTTCTTTTAATTCTTCATTGTCAATTGAATCCAGCAATTGGCTCATTTGTCTGTGTTTTGTTTTACTGAAAGTATGCATATGATTCTTTGAATAACTTGTTTGACGGTATCTTCATTGCATGTTGTTATAAGCCCACAATGACTTCTTTCGGAGAATCCGTGTTCACGAACTCATATTGGTATGTCTTTCTTTGCATTATAACACAACTATAAACATTCTCATTGTAAACAGCAGTAAACAGATGTGTTAAATGTTGGCCAACATCTTCAGATCTTATCTAGGCATGTTCAGAGAATCTAAATAAACTGAATTACATAGGGAATCAAGCCAAACCTTACCTCAAATTAATTGTACTTTTGAAACAATTCACTAACTTGATCTAACCTAGTTAAAATAGTTCTTGAACTTGAATTGATTTTGTATCAAATCTTGTTGTGGTCATTGTTAATTTGGACAAATTGCTAGACCTTGATACTTCAGTATATTGCTCCAATTGGTACCACCATAACATTTATGTGTGACTGTAAATCAATAACTTGCACTTGAAGCCTTTGTAACCCATGAACACAAACCAACCAATACTTTTATGCTTTTTATCACATTCTAACTAACTATTCCGGTTTGGATGAATGCAAATATGTGTTTGTGACTAGAAGAAAAAAAAAAGAATTCTCTTATCAGTAGTTGTCTTCTTAGTGAAAAGGGAAAGTTAGTTTGGCTTCTAAAATGCATATGCAGATCACATGGAAGAGCATTAAACTGTATGGTGTTTTGAGGGTAACAGTTTGAGCCTTGTGAGAAATTGAATCATAACGATTCACACTTCATTCATTAAACTAAATGAGGTGATTTTGCACCAACTGATTAAAATTACTTGAGCAAGTTCAGAGTT
>Ga0209282_1002541_pt1 | contig 10599 bp, 4 predicted proteins | sample Mtrugardesep15_FD_187529 | JGI IMG/M metagenome (GOLD analysis project Ga0209282, IMG submission 187529) | Root nodule microbial communities of legume samples collected from California, USA - M. trunc garden sep15 (SPAdes) (version 2) | ecosystem: Host-associated > Plants > Roots > Nodule...
AGGCTCGAGTGCTTGACTTCTCTATTTCTCTAACTATTGGCAGACAAGAAAAGGTGAACATTGAGTAAGCAGCAGTTCAATAGTATAGAAACTATAATTGCTATTAATTCTCATGAAAAACCTCGTTTTCTCAACAAAAAAAACTTGGTGCGTCATAGATACATACTGTACGTGTACTAGTACCCGCGAAGTACCCGTTACGGGTACGTTTTACAAATTGGAGTACCTGTGCTTTAAAGCTTGCACTCTTTGTGCTTAGGTTACATTTATTAATAAATTTTGTCTTTTTTTTGAAAAAAAGAACCGTAGTTTATTTACTAGTTGTGTATTTTATATTTTGAATCATGGTTATAATCATCGAGTCTCTTTTGAAATTATTTGGATAATAATTCACGGTTTACATCTCCTCCATTCCACATGCATGTTGTAAGTAAAAAAATATGCTATCGAAACAAATAATAATTAAAAATATTAAAAGAAGCATCTCCTTTGAGATTAGATGTTGATCCATAATTTGGTTGTGTTCTTTTTTTAATGATTAATAATTAATAATACTCTTGCTTCCCTGTTAAAAAAGAAAAATGTTAACGAGTGTTTTCGATGTAATTTTTAAATACTGTAATTGGTAAGTTTTTAATAAAAAAATTGTGTATTAAATGCATTGGAAATTGTCATAGTTGACTTTTTAAAAAAATATTTACTAAATCTGAGATGCTTAAAGAGTGTCTCAGGGACACTCGTTAACAAGACCCTTAAAAAAATACATTTGATAGTTAATTTAGCAAGACATATTGTATACTTTGTTGATTTAAAAATTGCAAGTATGAGGACGGAAGTAATAAAAATAAAAATGAGAATTGTGGGTTGGGTGGGCTTATGAAGGATGGGCCTGATGAGAGTACCCGACCCGGTAAAGGGTTTAGAGTATAAACGAAAACCTAGTTTCATCTCATCTCTCACTCAGCTCTCGTCTCGTTATTCTTTTTCTTTTCTGATCAGATCTCAACCGAGAGCTGCGCGTCGGAAGCCATGGCTTTGGTTAGTATACTCATACTCACTTTCTTCTTCGTTTTCTATTTTCAATTACTTATTATTATGATTTTATTTTAGATCCTTCACGCTACCAACGGAAACAAAAATGTCTACAAAACTCAGATTGCTGCTGAATATGTTGGTGTTCAAGTTCAATTGACTCCTGATTTTCAGATGGGTGTTTCTAACAAAACCCCTCAATTTATCAACATGAACCCTATTGGAAAGGTATTCTTCATTCTTTCACTATATAATCAATCAATCAATCAATATCAATTATTATTCTTTCTTTCTTTCAGGTTCCGGTCTTGGAAACCCCCGATGGTCCTGTCTTTGAGAGTAACGCCATTGCTCGCTATGGTATTATGCTTTCTGCACTTTACTTTACACATGCTTTATTTATCTCTTGTTGTAATATTTTCTAATTTACTTTTTTTGCAGTTGCCCGATTGGGTCACAACAACTTGTTTGGATCATCCCTCATTGATCAGGTAACTTTTTTATATCTGGTCGTGTGGTGTCATGGTTTCAATTGTAAATTATGTTTTTTTAGATGTTAACTCACTATGTTTACAACTTTATAATTTGAAACACTTATATTAAATTTATTAGAGTAGATTCATTTATGTCATATGATATCAATATCAGCCAAAGCTCTCTTGCTGCTATACTATATTGATATTGTGGAATCTTATTTCACACTGGTTATTAAAATACCACCCTCAAATATCCAAAATCTAGGAACTGCTTCATTAAAATAGCAATTAAAAAATGAATCTTATACAAACAGGTGTAAGCTTTTTCTCATTCCTGTTTTGGTTTTGTAAAGGGAAGAAAACAAAGATGAACACCCCTACCTTAGTTATTCATTGAATCTAACAAAACATTCAATAACCTGATCTATGTTCCTCAAAAGGATAAGAATAGATGAATACCAAATCATTAGTTAGAATCGGCATTGTGAGGATTGTAGTTTAGATGAAATCTTCAATTAACACTTACTTTTTCTCTCATCTCCATTGTAAGTCAAAAAAACTGTTTTCATAGAGATCAAGTAATTTAGCCAGAAAAGATTGCAGTTTAGATGAAATCTTAAATTCACACTTACTTTTTCTCTGATTACTATTGCAAGTGAAAAAAAACTGTTTTCGTAATTTTTTAGACTTGATGTTAAATATAAATTAAATTTATAGAAGTATCCTTTTTTATATTTATTGGGAAAATTCAACCAACTACCAAGATTAAATCTATTTTAATTGGTTGAAGTATCCCTTGTATGTGGTTTATATAGAGACTGTAAATTTAATCTATTTTAATTTTTTAGACTTGATGTGGTTTACAGTCTATATTTTTTTTTTCCTCAAAAAAAATATAGACTGTAAATTTGCAAAGGACCAAAAGGTTGCATATCCCTGTGTTCTATTATTACTGTACTTGGTTTAACTTCCCTGTCCGTCTAAGTCAAATGGAAGTTATTTGGATTTTGTTGTTTCAGGCCCACATTGACCAGTGGATTGATTTTTCTTCTTTTGAGATTGATGCCAACATTATGAAGTTGTACCTGCCAAGACTTGGATTTGCCACTTACTTTCCTCCAGTAAGTTGTGTGCCATGTTGTTTTTTTTCAATATTAATTTGCTTTTTTTATCTTGTTTGAAGTTTCTAGTCTTGAGTATTGATAGCAATTATATAATATTTGAGTTGGCCGCAATTATTCACAAATGTTTTCTGAAATCAATCAATTATTTTGTTTACAAACAATCGATGTATCTCTTCTAACATCTCAGACAGTACACTGTTATCTTTCGAGAGGCTTTTGCAATACAAACTTCCCCTTTTTTGAAATTTGTGTCTAAATGAAGGACTGGTAAATCAACTACTCAAAAGTGTTTTTGCAATACCAACTCCCCCTTTTTGAAAATATTCAGCATGTGCTTTCTGAAATCAATTAGTTTGGTCATTAACAATCAATGTATCTCTTTTAACATCTCAGTTGGTACATGTTTATTATTTGAGTTTCTGCAATACCAACTTCCCCTTTTACTGAATATTTTCCCTTTTTGAAATTTGTGTCTAATTGAAGGTAGAGGAGAATGCAATTTCTTCGCTGAAGAGAGCACTTGAGGCATTGAACGCTCATCTTGCTCACAATACCTACTTGGTTGGGCATTCTGTTACCCTTGCTGACATTATAACAACATCCAACTTGTATATTGGTTTCGCTAAACTCTTGGTTAAGAGCTTCACCTCAGAGTTTCCTCATGTTGAGAGATACTTTTGGACCTTGGTCAACCAGCCCAATTTCCGAAAGATATTAGGTCAGGTTAAGCAGACTGAGGCTATGCCACCTATTCCATCTGCTAAGAAGCCCGCCCAGCAGCCCAAGGAATCTAAGCCCAAAACCAAAGATGAACCAAAGAAAGTGGCTAAATCAGAGCCCGAAAAGCCCGAAGTTGAAGAGGAGGCACCAAAGCCCAAACCCAAGAATCCTCTTGACCTTCTTCCTCCAAGTAAGATGATATTGGATGACTGGAAAAGACTCTACTCTAACACTAAGAGGAACTTCCGTGAGGTCGCAATCAAAGGTATTGTAGTCACACTCCTGTAGTTTCTTTTTTTCAAGCTTTGTAGCTTCTAGGATTATGGTTGTAGCTTATATCCTTTGGAAATATACTATTCTCTGTTTTTCAAAACTTGATTCTTTTTATCATGACTGTACTGTTGCAAAGATTGTCAAAATTTGTTAATGAGATTCGGTGATCTAATTCCTCTGTTTGATTTGCAGGATTCTGGGACATGTATGATCCAGAGGGATACTCTCTCTGGTTCTGTGATTACAAATACAATGATGAGAACACTGTTTCTTTTGTGACACTGAACAAGGTTGGTGGATTTCTTCAGAGGATGGATTTGGCTCGCAAGTATGCTTTTGGAAAGATGCTTATAATTGGATCAGAGCCTCCATTTAAGGTGAAGGGGTTGTGGCTTTTCCGTGGACAAGAGGTTCCAAAATTTGTCATCGATGAATGCTATGACATGGAGCTCTATGAGTGGACCAAGGTTGACATCTCTGATGAAGTTCAGAAAGAGCGTGCCAGCCAGATGATTGAAGATGCTGAACCATTTGAGGGAGAGGCTCTTTTGGATGCCAAGTGCTTTAAGTGAAAACTAGTTCCAGGAGTATGGTTTTGTCATAACTTTTTGGTAGAGTTCTGTTTTTTTCCTATTTTCTGCTATAGTGTTGAAGGTCTGATACATTGTGATTTTATCAACGTTGAAACTTAAATGCTTGATTGTGGTAGCTTAATTCCGATGGTAACAAGACCAGAGTTACAAATTCTATATTTCTCTTTCGACTTAGGCATGTATGAAATTTTGTTTGATTCTCTGAACAGGACTGGTGCAAGGTCCGCACCTTTTTTTCTTTTCCTTCTTTCTTCATTTTATTTTCGGATTTTTTTTATACCTTTTATACTTTTATTTTATTTTTACATGTAAAGCATTTAGTCTATTTTTGTCTTCAAATTTGTAGAATAAAAGAGAAATTTTTGTCTTTGCAGGTAGCCCTCCTAAATAAGGATTAAAATTGAATAAATTTCGTGTAGGAATTAAAGCTTAGTCTTTTTCTATCAAGTGGTTTAGTTAGCTAATAATCAATTAAGGCGTCCAAATTAACTACACTAGAAATTCATTTTGTTTTTTTAAGGAACTCTAGAAATGCTTTGATGCGTTTATCAATTGTACTAATGTGTTATAAATGAAATAGGCATTAATTTTTTGTTTTTGAGAGGCATTATTAATTATGCAATAATATATAAATAGAATACTATATAATAGGGTTATTATTTGGGTGGGGTTTAGCATGGGAATGGAGAATTGTTTTCCATCATGGAAAAGATTTTTTTAATGATCAGATTAAAGAGGAACACAGTTTTTATGATAGTCTGTCAATACCATATCATCCATCAGCACTCTCTACTCCACTCCCCCCACTCATGATGCACTCACCCACCACCATCACACTGTTTTCCTTCTGATTTAGTCTCACGCCAACAACAGGAATAATTTTTCTTTACTCTTGTGAACTCTACTTAACATTGGTAGTAATAATTTATACAAAAGCAAATAATTGTTGGAGCTCAATCTCATCTCCTCTGTCAAACCTTCTCTTGTCGAGACACAAAAATGCCAAACCCTCCTATACTTTCTTGTGTTCAATTGGTCTATTGCACAAGAACCCAACAATATATCTACTCCAGTCAAATAAGCCGCTTCAGATCTAAATCTAGATCTGGTCCTTCTCTAGAATTTTTTGAATAAAACTCTGTATTAACCTTCATGACACAATGGAGATTCGATTGGCAGTTTAGCAATACTTCTTAAATTCAATAACCTTCAACCTTTTTTTTTGTTACGGAAGCTTCAACTTTTTCTTGTGGCATTTGGGTTTTAGAGAAATGGGTTTTTGTGGCTCTTACATTGTTGGCTCAACATCATGAGTAGACAAATGGAAATTCCCATTCTTTCGAATTTCAGTACTGGTTGGAAGTTTGAAGCAACATATCTCCATTTTCTAAGTTTTTGGGTTAGGTTTGAATGTCAAACCCTGAACATGATGAATTCTAAGAATCCTATTTTAATCTAATTGAGTTTTCTATTTTAAATAAAAAATATAATTTTTCAGGATATTAAAATTCATGTAAGTTCTCAGATAAATGTCACAGCGATGCAGCACCGGTGCCGGTGGGCAAGGAGGGAGATGAGTTTGTAGAGGACATGTGTTAGATTTGATACCGAAGGACCATGATAAAAATATGTTCTTTAGTTGATCTAATGATTCAAATTTACTTTCCCATAGTGGAAAACAACTCTCCATTCCCAAACTAAATGCTACCTATTATTTGTATGTAGTAAGAAAAAGGGGTTTTGAAGACGGTAGTTTTTTCAATGAACAACCAAAACGATAGATATAAAGAGGAATATTTTTTTGTTGGGTGCAAAAGAAGGCGAAAACCTGGAAGGAAAAAAAACTAAACAATTAAACGAACATTCCTACTTATGCAAGCTCTGGAAATATCATCAAAGATGAGACTATTGAGCTCACTAGGAGGGGTTTCCAAAACAACAAAATCCCAAAAATCTGTGGTAAGGCTGAAATTAGCAAGCCAATAAACACTTCTATTGTCTTCTCATCAAGTATGATGAATCTCAACATGCCAACTATGGTCCAACATATTTTTTAATGTGACAATGCTTGAAAATCAGAGTTAGAAGTTTCAAACTGATACCACTAGTCTTGTGACTCGTCTGTTTAAGACGCGTTATTTTTCTAATAGTGCGGTTTCCTGGGTTCTTGACTTGGTGCCAACCCCAATAATATGTGGAGAAGTATCTTTAGTGCTAAAATGGTGGTGATACAGGGTGCTAGATGACATGAAAAAAAAAAAAAGAATATTTTAAGTGGTTGCATATGGGAAGAAGGCAAAAGTGGCATCAAAAGATTTGAAATTGAAAATAATGAGATCGCCGCTGAGTTTCCTTCTTGCTTACTCTTCTTCTTCACTTCTCATTCTAGGTTGCTTCTTTTTCCCTTTCCAATTTATTTATTTTTGCAATTTCTTCATTCCCAATAATATATATGAGATTATTAACATGGAATGCTTTTTATTGTGGATGTCTTGCGTATTGATTTACAATACCTTCTCCTAATGCTACAAACAGTTGTAACTTTGCTTATATTAATTGTGTGTGTTACAATCTACGGGGTTTAGTGATAAAGGCTCAAAGCAGTGCTTCTATGATTCATCTTATTGTCTTAATTGTGGTTGTGCTATTATCTTCGTTATCATTTTTACTTTTTAAGTTGTGGCGTAAGAAGAAAAGGGAAGACCAATATGCTCGTCTCTTGAAATTGTTTCAAGAGGATGATGAGTTAGGGTGAGCTTGAGCTTGGCCTCAGGGACTAACTCAACACTATGTCTGCTTGTATTCTATTATATTCAATCCTATTCTATTCCATTTCATTCCATCATTTATTAATTTATTCTTGCATCTTTTACACAACAAATTTTCATTTCTAATAATTACACATATATCGATTCTCTTTATCATCATTTTTATTCCCGGTCCCCTGTTGGGATTCCGTAGTATTACTACAATCATCAGTTTTTCCTTATGTTGTTTGATGCAAAAACTAACTTCTCATAATTCAATTCAATATACACTTTTGTTTTGTAGTCCTACTAAATTACTCCATCTTCCTAAGATTTACTAAAAGCATTTTTTTTTGTGGTGACCGGGGGTTTGAACCCCGGATCTTGCATATATCATGCAACGTCCATACCATCTGAGCAAGCATATATTAATGTCAAGTTAGTCCCTCATTTTCGGTATAATTCTAAATTCATAGTTGATTTTTTTAAGGCAAGTGTATTCAACACATTTTGAAAGCCTCACGTGAATGTCACCTAATAAAAGTGGGATTGTTGAAAAGAGAGTTAGAGTAAAAGTTTCTAACACTATCTGTTTTAATACAATTCTAAATTGATACTAGTAATTAAGTTTGCAAAACGTTTTGTAAGTTGCTCCAGTGTCTAAGTCTATTAGTTAACATAATTAAAGGCACTGATACTTACGTATCTACTTGCTCATAAATTGAATCGATATACACGCCTAGTCTGCTAGTTATGAATAGTAAGCTGCTCTCCTGCAAAGTTAGTGATAATATAGGATAAATAATGCCAGTAGCATCTTGAATTTAGCATTAACAATGAAAATATCGCAAGATCATCACTTCAAAAGGATTGCCTTCATCGCTGTTTTTTCTTTTCTTTTCATATTTCACAGTCAAATTCCGGTACATAAAACTACTACAATGGTCACTTGCAAACTCGAAATAATGAAATGAAATGACAATCATTAAACAATGTCAACATTATTGATGTCACAATACAATCAAAGCCACTACTACATTTGTTTTATTTAGCTTGAGAGTCAATACCATGCATATTTAGATATACACATGTAAGAAATTCAATAATTTGACAATGCAATTTTTATAAAAAAAGAAATAAAAAAAAAAGTATCAAACTAGAAGTATGCTACTAGGTAGCACCCGCAACTTAGTTAAGACTGTACTATAACTTAGCAATACGACAGTCAATATTCTAGCGGTTAATACAGCAAAGAATAGACATCAAAACGAAATAGAGAAAGTAAGCGGATAAACCATCGACCAGCCCTGCAAGCAGGTTGAGGAGATTCAGACCCTAAGGTGTTTCTGGTGAATAAAGTCAGCAGAAAAGCCACCATAAATTCTAAATCAGATGGTCATAATCTAGCTTGGGAAAAATGTAAGATTGACTGTAAACATACTGGGTCATCTTCCTGTCTTGGCACGTTTCATTCCATTACTATTGAAAGGTGACATACTTGGACTCATACTAGGGCTCATGCTTGGACTTTCCTCCCTCAAAGTACCATTGATCATAGCTAATTCCCTCAATTGCTGCTTCTTGTAGTGATCAAGTGATTCATCCTGGCAGGTTACCAAGTATTAGAAAGACTAGCCCTTAAAAAGGGAGAGGTGCAGTTAATTAAAGCAATCAGATGTGAAAATAATCTATACCACAGGCTTCAAAAGATTTTCTAGTACTGCCACAGCATGGTCCAAGCGGGAATTGATTATATCCTCAGGAAACTCTGCCTCCACCAACAAGTGCAATGGCTCTTTAAGGTGCTCATACCCAGGTTTATCTTTAAGCTTCTCTTCCTATGATAATGAAAATATAGGAAAGGTGAAACACATCAGGAGAAATGAGGCGGTGTGAAGCTCCATTCGTATGAGAAATAAAAAAGCAGCAGGATGGGGAATCAAATGCAAAATACCAAGTTGAAAGATGTAACAACTTGAAGAATTGCCTAAATTTATTTAGTCAATATTAAGAAAAATAGTGTGCTTTATGTTGGTCGAATCACTTTGTGCAAGTCAATGAATAGAAATTTACAGATAATAATGTTTAAAAAAATCAAGTTACTGAAATTAGTACTATATAATTATTCAAATTGAAGGAGAAACCAAAATGTAGCAATTGCAAGGTAAAAGGTGCCAACAATAAATCCACCACAGAACTGAAGGACACTACAATGGTAAGAGCTTTATTGAATCAAGTTCCCTCTTTTATAGTTCTTTAGAGTGCATACTTAAATACAAATTTTACCTTGATCGAATCCTTCACAGAGCCACAGCCTCTGATGTAAACCCTACATTCTGTCATGGCTTCCACTCTTTTCAACGAGTTCCCGCGAGGTCCCAGAATTCGACCAACAAAATTATACTGCTGTGATATGAGTAAAAAAAAAAACTATTACATTGAGAAGATAAACAGATATGATTCGGAGTAAAAAAAACACGGTGCAGACTTACATTTGGATATTTGTCGACAGGGACGTCAAGCCTGATAACTCTCTTCACTATAGGAGCCGTCGGAATTCCTTGTGGCCCATGCCAACCCACTGGAGATGCTTGAAAGGATCCCATTCTTTGGATATTCCCATTGTCCTGCATAGGGAACATTGGTATTGTATAAAACTCCCCTTCTATAGACAGAAGTTGTGATCAAAACTCAAACTCTCTTGCCACCAATTTTCCTCACAACGCAATAGAGTTTTTTTATCACGCCTGGTATATTGCCCAAGTGTGAGCATTTAGTCTATCAATGCATATGTTAAGACACTCATTATTTCAATGCCCTAAAGAGCCAAAGTCTAGCAACAAATAGCTACAAGAACAGTACGACTGCCTAAAATAGACCCATGATGGGTTTGGCCCTTTCGTGATCTTGCTATTACAAGATCTTTATAGCACTAGGTTTATGTAGGATTACAGAGCTATTTAGGAAGCATATTGACTTGTTTTAAGGAAGTTAAGATATATAGCATTTTCCTCTAAGACTTGTTCAGAACTTAAGATCAAGAAGGCAGGTCGAAAACCTAAGATCAATTTTGAAAAATGGTAATTGAAGTGCTGAGTTCCTAGTTCTTCTAAGCGCAACGCAGCATACTTCTAGTATCCTGGATGTTTTTCGTGATGAAATGTCCTACAAAAACAAGTTACACTTGTGCATTCTGATGCTTCTCATACATATCCTTAGAAGACCTGCATCACTGCTTCGTATACGGGCCATTTTTTAATGCTTGTATTTTAATTTTAAAAATGAAAAATGGAAAACAAAAGGAACAGATGTGTGCAATGCATTACCTCTCTATGGGGCCAGTCGAAATCCATAGGCCTGGTAATAGGATGTTGAGGTAAGGGGGGCCTAAAAGGAGTAGTAGAAGAGTCGGGGTGGTCATGTTCCATAATAAAGCCGCTGGCACCGGATGAGATACGTCTGATTTCCTGAGTTAAGAGTCTGGTAGATTGAGGGAGAACTTGCAAAAAGGGTCCCAATTTTTGTCTCTCAGCCAAGAGTTCGGCCAAATATCTAAAAACGATTGATTGAATGATTAATAATAAAATGATGGGAAAATAAGGAGAGGAGAGCAGAAAATTCAAAGCACCTTTCG
>Ga0209282_1002542_pt1 | contig 10598 bp, 2 predicted proteins | sample Mtrugardesep15_FD_187529 | JGI IMG/M metagenome (GOLD analysis project Ga0209282, IMG submission 187529) | Root nodule microbial communities of legume samples collected from California, USA - M. trunc garden sep15 (SPAdes) (version 2) | ecosystem: Host-associated > Plants > Roots > Nodule...
ATGCAAAACTAATCACGATAGAGTCGGTGTGATCATGATTTTATCACAATATTTGTTCATGAAAATGTGCGTGGATATATTTAAAGAGCAATGCTAAAGCTAGCGACAAATATTATCAAGAAAGCATCGCGAAAACAAATTTAACCAATACAAAAGCACTGTTTTGCAGAATTCACGGAAGCTGGTGGAATTTTTTTTCTATGTCAATAGTGAAACACCTTCGGGATACATTCGCTAAACATTTTGTCGCTATAAATATCTTTTCCCATATTTAAATTCGTTAAGTGATTTTCAAATCTTTTTGGTTTTGGAAGACTTGTGAAGTGTTGAAGGAAAAATTATTGGTTATGTTTTGATGGAAAAATTTAAAAGATTGAAGTGTTGTCTTTGTGATTGGCACAAAATACATAGTCAAAATATGGAAGAACGAATATCAAAATCCAAATCTTCTTAACAAGGCGAACATGCAAGTTTAACTTTAGAGGATTAAGTTTTCAGGAAAGAGTTAGTGCATAAAAGTTATTCTCTATCTCGAGTGAGTTGTAGTCTTCAATGACAGAGGTTAATATCGTTATGCTTGAAAGAATGTGATGCAAATATGATATTTTTTTGTGACCTAGTTAAAAGTCGGAATCAGATTAACTTATCCTAAGCTCTGTCAATGGTGCAAGGGTGGAAGGGGTGGAAGAAATGAAAGGTGAGGTCTTTAATCTTTTAAAAGGCATTTTGAGTAGAGAAATTTGTGTAGGTCTATGTTATTTTCAATTCCTATACAAAGTTTAGCAAAGGTAGATGGAGCTTTGTTAACTTAGCAGTTTACCTTGAAAGAAATAAAATAGGCGGTTTGAGATTGTGATAGATTTAAGACTCTAGGTTCGGATGGTGTAATTTTTTTTTTGGTAAATACTATTTCTTGAAGTTTATTTTTTAATGATTTTCATGACAATGGAAGGTTGGGGGTGTGGTTTCAATAGTACTTTTATAACTCTAATTTCGAAAAAAGGTAAATCCTATATGATGTCGAAGATGGGTTTGGAACAATGTCTCTAAAGTTTAGATGATAAAAATGTATAGAAGTATAATTGGGTACTCTAAAGTTTGTTTAAGTGTGGAGGACTTTAAAATTGAATTTTAACTATGAAGTCAACATTATGGTTTTGAAACATCATACTATGAACAAACGAAACATATTTGGTACCCAGGACGAATTTCTGATGACAAAGCTCTGATATGAAGAAAGTCAACAAAAAGTCAAATCTCTTATCAAATATAAATAAAGTTTTAAGGCAAGATCTAATCTGAAGACAAAGCTTTGAAGAATCAGGTTAATGGTCAACGCTCTGAAGAACATATGATCGGTCTTGTCTTCTTTTGAAGAAACTTCACTGTCCTTGTTCAGTAGTACGTTTTGTCCTAACTGTGTTAAATGAAGACACATTGCAGAAACAGACAAAACTCTTACAAGACAAAGTAGATGCAACATATCATTCTAAAAGAAGCAAACATATTCTGAATTACTATTCAACAAAATTAACGTTAAGAGGCAAATATTTCAAATTTGAAGAAAACTTCTCAAGGAAGCTTAATTCGCTGACACTTCTTCAAATAACAACTCTATTGAATTCTCATATAAAAGGACCTTGGGCATTTGAAGAAACATATAACACTACAAGCTTTTAACAGTGCCAAAGCACTGATCAAATTTTCAGTGCAAAACACTTTGAAAAATTATTACAAAAATTTCATCTTAGAATTTCTTAAATATTTAGAAGATTATGTGCTTAATTTAGTTTACCACTCTTTGAGTTTGAAGTGTAAACAAAGATTAATCTTATTGTAAACTCTGATCATGTTGGATTGCAGAAAGTCCTTAAGAAGAGGCATGAAATCCTATATTTGTATGTCTAAGTACATTGTAATCAAGTTTGATTATAGTGGAAAAATCAAGTTTTAATCTCATTCAAGTGTGATGGGACAGGAAGTAATCCTAGATTGTGGGGTAAATCAAGATAAATATTTGTGTTTTTCTCTTATCTTTTGCACCCTCTAATTTGATTTTAACTTCAAAAAGTTTTTTTTTTATTTAAAAAAAAGGCCTAACCATGACTGTAAGTATTAAAGTAGGGGTTCATCTATTGTCTTGTGTATGTTCCCATGTACTTGACTTGCTCCTCTGATAACCCCAAACTTGTTGGAAGGCATGCCCCATTTTCATGAGATTGTTTGAAAAAAATTACAAACCAACTAATGAGAAGATAATTGCACCATTTTCGTTGCTTTTAGCTTCTTTAATATCGTTTCCAATTAAATGTTTCAATCCTTATTACTTTATAGAAGACGATCATGAGTACTTAAGTGAATCATACTTTTCTTTTTCTATGCATCCCTATCTTTAACTTGAGAGCAATATTCATTCAAAGACATGTTCTCGATCATCTCTCTCACTTCCCTGACTGTCTTGATCTTCATACTTCCTATAGCTGATGTGTATAAGAGCATGCAGGTTTCATGATTCAGGCCGGTTGTGAAAGTTTGTATCAAATGATATATTAGGCTATGTTTTTAGTTATTTTCTTCATATTTGATGACAAATAAGAGGTCATTTAGAGGATTTTTCCATGGTTTGAGGAATATTTTGTATTATTTTCATTCAAGTCATTGTAATTCACTTCTATCCTAAACCATGCAACTCCATAGGTGTTTTGAGTCTTTTTAGTGAGAAATTATGTAAATCGGAAAACCAAGACATCACATGAAGGATCAAGGATATGAAGAATGAAGATCAATGGTTCTTAGAAGAGTTTTGAAGACAATACAAGTTGGGTAAAATTCATTCCAAGTTCAAGGCATTTTAAGAAAGAATAACACTCGAAAAAGGGACAAAAACTGCAAAATTTGCATCCATGTTACTGCCTCATGCACCCCTAACGCATAGGAAACCCTGGATGTTGTCTCATGTGCCCCTGTGTATGAGTATAAACAAAATGATGAATTTTCTTGTTTTCTAAGCTGGATCAGAAGAAAAATCCCATTGTCATCTCTTAAACCTTAAGTAATGATACATTATAAATAGAGACCCTGGCACACACTTTTATTTATTTAGAAAGCTAGCAGTACAAGGCAAAGGTCAAACATCAAAACTTCAAGAGAGGATTTCCCTCATCCTCTTGTTCTCTATAAGATATGTTTTTTCTATTGTTTTGTAATATGATAATATGAGTCGGAAATGCACCAAATCGTATCAAGTTATAAATTAGTAAGTTATCTTATCCACGTGGATTGTCTGTCAACTCGGTAGTTAGCATAATTTATTTGAAACAACAAATAAAAGAATAGATTTAAAGGTGGTTGCAAGGTTTTAATTGTCCTTCCCAATACGATATTAGATTCGGTTGATTCAGAAATGTAACGACGATTAGAGAATCTTTGAATCATGTCTCCCTCTTTGTTGGAATTAACTCAATTAATTATAAGTTCATGACCTCTCTTTTGTTTGGATTTAAGAAAGTAGAACATAACCCCGTGATGAATTAGTGAAAGTTTATTTTAATATCGCTGTAATTCAACCAGTTACAATTGAGGAGTTCCCTTAGGATGAGTTATGGCCCTAAATTCATACATAGGTTCAATTAAAATAAATTAATTTAGAAACTAAGCAATTCATTATTGTCTTGTTCAAATGGAATTCGGGTCGTCAATCCTACTTAGCTCCATCTAGAGATACGATACAGAAATGGACATATATGAATTAAATCATACTTTAGATCATAACCTGAGTAAAAAACTTGATTAGAATCCTGCAAATAAGGATGGATTCATCATTGAACTCTAATCAAAGAGGTTTAGTTGCACATTGAAACATACATCATTATAAACAATAGAAAAACATACCCTATAGGGAACAAGAATAGGATTGAGATCCCCTCCCTTGAAGCTCCTGATGCTTGATTATTGCCTTGTACTGCTAGATTTCTGAATAAATAAAAGAGTGTGCAAGGGTCTCGATTTATAGTACATCATTACTTAGGGGTTAAGAGAAAGAAAATAGGGTTTTAAACTAGAAAATGACTTGAAAAACAAGCAAAAGACACCTCCTATCATGTGCCATGTGCAGGGCGCATGAATGTATGCGCATGGGATCTTTTGGCAGAAACCATGCTCAAGGAGCATGAGTCTGTGTGTTAGGGCGCTTTTGGCATGCCCTCCTACGCGAATTTTGTAGTTTTTGTCCCTTTTTTTTTTTTTATTAATCTTCCGTCTCGAAATGCTTTGGAAATTGAAATTAATTTACTTCATCTTGCAATGTCTACAAAAACCTAATAAGAACCATTGATCTTCAATCTTCACATCATTGATCCTCCAGTTGATGTCTTATTTTGTTGATTTACATGTTTTCTCACCAAAAAGACTCAAAACACCTACGAAGTTACATGATTTAGGATAAAACTGAATTACAACGATTTAAATGTAAACAATAAAAAAAATTTCTCAAACCATTGACAACTTCTCTAAATGATTTCTAATTTTCCTTCAAATGCAAAGAAGATAACTAAAAACGTAGCTAAAAATATCATATGATGTTTCATCATCATAATGTTGTTAATTACCATGTGTAATTAAACCTCTCTTGATTAGGGTTCCAAGATGAACCTCTACTTATTTTTTGGATTCAATTATTAATTTTTTTTATTCAGTTTAAGATTCAAGTGTCTGCTTTAATTTGTATATGTTATACTCTTAATGCTTTTCAACTAGCGGTTGACCTAATCTCGAGGTTAAGGTATATGATTGACTATCCTGCCGGTGCATGAACCTGAATAGTACTAGATTACTTATTTTAAATTAATCTCTTTTAAATTAAATATATGTATGATTGTAAGAGCTATGATTCATTTTGAGGGGAACGTCGCAAGTATAGCCTTTGTCGTGCCAGAAATACTCGAACTTCCCACCATTACATCACAGGGTCATGTCCAACTCTTTTAAATAAAGGCATGCCATAAACGAATAATGAACCAAATTAATTCCAACAAAGAAGGCATAAGAGATTTAAGGAAACCATAATCGTTGCTAATTATCTGAATCAAAAAATCTAATATCGCATTGTGCAGAACAACTAAAAAACCAACAACCCATTAATCTCTCTTTATTATTTTTACTCTAATAATTTCTATTAATTGCTAAGTTGAACGACAATCCATGTGGAGATGATAACTTACTACTTAATTACTTGTTATGATTTGGTGCACTTGCCAGTTCTTCCATCAATAATATTTTGTGTTGGAGCAATGAACTTATTTGAAGTCTCTAGTTTTGTACATGAGAAGCCCATGTATGAACAATGATTAATTTTACTTTCCCATCTAGTTACTCTAGGTTGGGGGTAGGTCAAGGAGGGGAAATTATAACTACCCTACGTAAATATTTAATGCGTTCTCTGACCATAGAAGTTAAAATTTGGGAGAGAAACTATGCGTTTTTGAGATTTGCGTGCTCCCTAGTTAAAACTTCTAAGGGGTCCTAATGGTTTGGACTTGAGTAGACTAAAAAAGGACACACAACCTTTTCATGGTTCCTCTTATTTGAGACATGAAACCCAAAGCTTGATGTAGGAATCACTTTGATTTTATATATATATATATATATATATATATATATATATATATATATATATATATATATATATATATATATATATATATATATATATTGGGTTGAGTCGAGCATATGATATTGATTTTTTTCAATACATTAATATCTAATATTTTCTTAGACTCGGCTAAGTGATGACATAGTCGGGCCCAAAAAAACCGAGATAACCTAAATCAATAAAATTCAAAAATCCAAGAAAAAGGAGAAAGGGTGATTTGAACCTTCAATAGATCTTTTGAAAAGTACCGGTTTTCATGACTAGCAATGAGAAAAAGTATTTCAATATCTAAACGATGACGTGTCACATCGGTCAACCATACTTTGCGTTTGAGGATGGAATCCCCCGAGTAGTGTTAGAATGGAAGTTCCCGCACCTTGCGAAGTACTAAATAAATGGCTACTAGAATCGGGGTTTTGAGCATAAAGATTCCACAGACCTTTAAAAAGTGGAACTAATCCTTGAGGATGTGCTAATACATTTAAGAAATTATTCCATCGAACATATTCTCCTATGGATCTTGAAATAGCAACATGGACTAAATGACTTGTTCAAGCTATATATGCAACCAACTCCAAATAGTCATGACAAATAATGACTAAGATGGAATTCGACATTTTAAAATCACGAAACGCTCGGTTTCCATTTCGGTTGTAGGAATAATCATCCCGCTAGTAAGGATATGACGGGTCAGAATAGTTTTTTTATTTTACCATTAATTTTATTTATTGTTTTCCCTTTAAAAAATAAAATAAAATAAATGGTAAAATAAAAAACTAGTTCAACCCGATTCAGTTAAACTAAGGTTAAAATTGGAGGTAGTAGATATCAATTAGTGTTGTCATGTAAGTACAACTAATTTATAGTTCTAGATACATTTGATGTATTTAAGTGAGGATTTAAACACATGATTCTCTACTTCTCCATATTTAAGATGTGATTTTCTTTAGCAGTGGTAAAATGATACGAGCTTGATGGTGAGATCCTTTTAACCCGCAATTTTTGATAGGATGAGGAGAGGTTTTGAACATGACCCCTTAAGTTGGCCCACCATGTTTAACGCACTAAAAAGGGAGGGAGCAGACCTACCCGCATGCTAGTTTAACAAAACTATGATTTTTTTTTTTTAATATTGTTTTTGTTGAGAAATCATATGATTTACAAGTCATTAGTCCACTCCTTAAAAACTATCATTAGTTTACTATTATTATTTTTTAAATAATTATTAGTCCACTATTTTATGAATGAAATATGTATTTTTTTTAACCATTAAATCAAATATGTTAATTATATTGTAAGTTCTCATGAGTTTGATTCAGTTTGTATGGACATGCATAATATATGCAAGGTCTTAGATTCGAATTTCGGTCATCGCAAAAAAAAAATTATATTGTTAAAAAAAAGGTTTTACCTACAATGTTGGTAATTCAAAAAGTATAAGCATCCCCTATATTGCGGTGAATATTCAACTTTCAACCGGAACAACCAACTAAACGTCACATATTTTTTTAGAAGAAAACTAAACGTCACATGAATCCATGAAAGCTGCATTTTGATTTCAAATTGTATAGGAATAAACACAAAAATCTTTGAAAACATGAAACATATCCAAAACAATGTGCATATTTACAATAAAATTTAAAATAAGAAATGATATCAAATTAAAGTCAATGTTGTGTATGTTTATAATAGAACTCAAAACCAATTCAATTCACTATGGAGTTAAAATATATAGACAAATCTTCAAAATGTTTGAAAAAAAAGAATATAATAGAGATTCAAAATTAAACAAAGCAATAGTTTGAGCTGAAATCTCCAAAATATTAGATAATACCTTTCAATTGGAGATAATGAAACCATTTGTTATCTCGTTGTTCTAAACTTTATCGTTGTTCCATTATATTCTACTTAGATGTTTGGTGTAGTTTTATTTAATATCTTTTTGCACATGCTACTTAGATGTTTGGTGTAGTTTTATTTGAATTTCTTTTTGCATCAGATTCATTTTATTCAGTGACGGATCTTGACTTAATTTGTTGGGGGTGTCAAATTTCTCATTGGAATATATTTAATTGGTTTCAAGAAATAACAATAATAAATAACTGACCCAGTGGTATGAATTATTTGAAAGTAGCAAGAGAATGTAGATTCAAATCCCATCAAAATGCAATGTAGGTGTCGAACCCACAACATTTAGTATATAATGGCACCCCTTACCACTGCAACAACCCCCGCCGGTCCCTTAAGAGATCTGCCACTGATTCTTCTATTGCATGAATTTCTAGTAGTTTATTATTAGTTTCGTCCCTCACTATCTCTTTAGTAAATTGATTCTTTCACAACTTATATTTGTTAGCTTGCTAGTCTTATATTTTAAAGACACCAAAGTGTTTGATAATTTGTTTATTTGACATTGAAACTATATTTGTACTTGCAGAGAGTACAATAATAGATACCCTGTCTGCGATATGTTAAACTAGTTAAAGCTCTAAGGTTGTAGTGATTTGTTAAAATGATGCCTTGGGAATGATCCATGGTAACTATTTATAGGGCATGTGATTCCCCTTTGGTCATAACAACATGAGGTAGTGTTTTCTAAGCCTATTCAGTTAGTTCCTATTAGGAGGGGCACGTTTATTGGCGTTTATCATTCTCCAGTATCTCACCAAGGGCTCTATCTTCATCCATTCATCCTATTTTGTAGGTTGCTTTTGCATGAGAATGGATGGAGATACACAATGAGCGCTATATCCGTTATAATTAGGCAAAGAGTTGGGAGTGCCCACGTGCTGTTCACATGGCACCCTTATCCTAAATGCATAACTTTGGGGCTTATTCCAATGCAGTTTGAGTTTCAACATGAGTCTTTTAGACATGTTTTATAGTCATTCGCTTACTTTATAGGAAGCTTCCCATAAAGTTATTCATCCCAAATTTGCTATAAGTCAAACACGATTAACTATGAAATACTCATCGTATGGGATACTGCAAAAAGTTGCCACTTGTTTGTACACATAATATCAATCAATTTTTAGAAGTCGCCCTTCAATCATACAGTCTCAGACTTGAACAACCTCACAATCCCTAAGATTCTGAGTTGAATTGGGTTCATTCATGTGTACTTTTGGCTAAAAGCATGCTAAAATCCACTCATTGAATGCACCTTTTACACCGACGATCACTCTCGCCATTTTCATCGCGAGGCATCACATATCCTTAACTATTACTTGTTTCCTTTCTGAATGACATCGTATTGGGAGATATCTTCTCTAATAGAATTTGTAATATCACTTATATTTTTAGTTTTATCGAATGTCGCTACAAACCAACACACTTCGTTTAAACATGTTTTGTCATCACCAACATACTTCTATGACATTTCTCAAAAGGTCACTCTTCTCAATATTGTTTTAGAGCTCTTATGATATAGACTATCGAAAAGATGCATCTTACCGATATAGATAGCATCAATCAATTATTAAAAGTCACTATTCGACAATACTTCATGTGTCCCTTTTGCCTTGAAACATTCCCAAAGCTGCTCATTGAACATGCATTTAGTAGGGACGATCACTCGAGGTCCTCATCAGCCTTAGTCCTCACATTCCTAAAATTGACCGTAGATAACACAAGTAATACGTACATGCATAACCTCGAGGTATACGACACAATAGAAAGAGACCGATGACAAGAAGGGAAAGACATGGCTTATGCAAAATGTAGGTTTTGGGCAGATGCAAAAAGGGAGAAAAACAAACGCAAAACGACAGCATGTGTGTACGTGTTTATCAAAACCCTTGCCATTCGATTTTAATATTACTGCATGACAGAGATACCCCATATGTATCACATTCAATTCTTACTGCCTTCAATGCCGTTTATTCTTACAAATACAGTCCGTTGGATCAGATCACAACCACTTGATTTCTCTTTTTAACCCATGCATGCATCACACTCACTCTCACCATAAATATCCGAATAGGAAACTTCTCTAATTATTATGCCAGTTTTTTCATAATTAACAAGGAAAATGCTTACGTTTTGTAAAAAATAAAAAATAAAAAAATAAATACTAATAAGTATCCGAGACACTTTTAAAGGTCTTTAAATAGTACGTTCCAGATTAAGCGAGTTATTTGCTCATTTAACACATAACCATTTGGAGAAAAATAATTTGTCTCAAATTATATGTCGCTTACAATACTAATGAACCATTAATGTTACTTTTCCTATTATACACCCTTAACCATTTACTCTTTCTTCTTTCAATTCTTTAATTTATCTTTCTCATATAATTTATTAAAAACAATTTTGTAAAACAACTCATAATATCTCTTTAGCACACACACTTAATTACATTTCTTAATACTTATGAAATACACAAAGCATCAAACAATTTCAGAAAGAGATATTATTAAGAAAATTGTATAGGTGAATGAGAGATAAAAATTGTTTTAAGTGTTCTTGTCAAGTATTAGTGCATTCACCATTATCATAAAATGTAAAGTGGAAAATATTAAATTGGGAGTGATGAAAGTAATATTAATTAAAGTTATAATTGAAAAAAAGTAATTAATATTGCATTGAAAATTGAAATTAGTCGGTTATTTTAGTACAATATTTTTTTTACAAAAATCTCACTTATTATGGAACGGAGAGAGTAACTATTTATGAAAATTTGTGTAATAAATGTATTGATAATTGAAATATTTGATTTATAAAATAATTTCTTATTTTAAGATATTTAAAGAGTGTCAAGAAAAACTTGTTAGCAAAACCCTAATAACAATTTCATTTGTTTGTATGTTTGACATCGCAATGTGTTAGTTGAAATCATTGCAGCTCGTTGTAATTTTGACCAACAAATTTATTTATTTTGACGGAATTATAGATTGATAGACAAATTTATGAAATCCAGTCATGCACTGTTTTTTTTCCATCCCCTCAT
>Ga0209282_1002544_pt1 | contig 10594 bp, 5 predicted proteins | sample Mtrugardesep15_FD_187529 | JGI IMG/M metagenome (GOLD analysis project Ga0209282, IMG submission 187529) | Root nodule microbial communities of legume samples collected from California, USA - M. trunc garden sep15 (SPAdes) (version 2) | ecosystem: Host-associated > Plants > Roots > Nodule...
TGAACAAATATGAAGAAGTCATTGTTGGTGATATGAATGCATGAGATGCTCTAAAAATGGGTTTTGAAAAGAAATTGATAACAAATATGAAGGAGTTGTTGGGTGTATACGTGAGATTTTTTAAAACATGTAAAGGGAATTGATATAGTGTCATGTGCTTATGGTGTTGTGTGAGACTTCTTACCAGGTTCGTACCTACTATTGTAAGTCATTTAGGTAGTCTAAGTTAGATCTAAAGAGTTGGTAGTCCAAATTAAATGGATCCTAAGTCGATAACCCTTTAAGTTTTGCAAATCTCTTTTTTATATTGAGAGTTTGGCTACTCTTATGACAAAGAAATTTGGTTTCGCAATATCCTAATATCGGTAAAAGTGTACAATCGTCAAGGTAAAGTAGTGGGGTTTGTCCAAGTAGTTAATTAAAAAAGTTCTTATGCGGCCACAAGATTTTGGCCAGAAATTAAATTTGGATACTCTTATAAAAATAAAAATAATAAAATTAGAAAAATAAAAGAGTTAAATAGTGGTATTCTTCAAATAATTAAATAGTATGTATTTTTATAAGTGTCCAAGTATTATGCTCAAAATCATGTGTTGGTTCATAAATTTTCCAATTAATTAACCTCTCGATAAGAAATTGACAAAGGGGAACATGATTTACTGTTCCCTTTATATATATGTTTGGATTTAGACTTTGTTTTGTGTCAAAAAGATTTGAATCCCATAAAAAGATTTGAAATTTTAACTTTTATTCCAGAGTCCTCTACTTTTCCATTAAACTCATTATGTTTGCCACATTTTCCTCCTTTCATAAGAAGAGAAAGTGGAAGAAAAGGCTGGCTTGTGCGTGAGTTACTGACTTTATCAGGGTCAAACATAAAGTCATAAGCAAAGGTTTGATGAGTTGTTTTCCAAAACTACTTTTGTCCTTATATGTACTCAAAATAACAGCATAAGAGGAAGGCCAAAGAAAGTTACGACTAATCTACGGTTGAATGAGATTATATATAATTGAACCAACGAGATAAATTAAACTAACATTTCTTGGCCAGTTTTATGATAACACAAAAAAATGACTTATATGATGATAGGTTTTGAGGCAATACATAGATGAAAATTTGAGATAACATAAAGTGAGCCAAAAAAAGCAGTGGCGTGCGGAAAAAATGTTAAAAAGCAAGCAGTAAAAGGCAATATAAAAACAAAAAGAATTAAGTAAAAAAATGTTTTACAGTATATATGTATCATGTATGAATAGAATTATAGAATAATGAGTAGTGCAAGCATCAAGAATTAAGATGAGACCAGGTATACGGTACTGGACAAAGATTCAAAATATGCTTATCTTGGAATCTTTTTTCTCTATCTTTGTAAACAATGAATTATTGCTTTCAAGCTTCAGAATGTCGGGAATATTATTTGAGCTTATGTGAATAGTAACTAACATTTTTGTCCCCATAAGCTTGCTTTTTGCAGAAGGACAGCCATTACATTCAGAAGACCACATGTATATTCTATTTCTATTGTGATCACTTTCTCATTCTTTATTCCCATGGGTATATATGTCTCTCTGTTCTGCCAAATTTTCTCTTTAACCAAACCCTATAAAGCTTAATTTAATATATCTACTACATATACAGTCACAAACAGCCTTTTACTGTTTTTTAATACTACTATAAAGCTACTTATTGTAAGCCTCATTAAAAAATCAAATGGAATTTATCTACCCAATCATTTTGCACTTTTTATGAACCAATCAATATTTTAAATTAGATCGCACAATACTTACATGATCATGAATTGCCCTAGTTAAAATATCCTAGATTCAAGTAATCATCGTATCGGTGATCGTTGAATCAATATCGTATAGTTGAAATTTTAAAATTGGTATCTTATATTTTCAGAGAAAATAATAAAAATAATTAATCACATATTTTATGAACTTGTCTTTTTTTTGGTTGCATGCACTAAAAAGATGAGATCGTTATACTAATTGCATGAATGTAGGGATAGCCTAACTTCAAAGAGAATTTTCTACTTACATTATGAGACCTGTAATTGATCCTACGTGCACTAAAATTGTGAGATCATTAAAATTGTTTACTCAAAAAAATTGTTTCCTCATGTTACATTGTGGACAGCAGAAGGTTAACAATTGTTTTAGTTAAAAAAAGACATTGATGACTAAATTCTAATCGATAAATCAGTTTTTCGTATTATAATTTGACTAAGTGAGATCATAAGTTGAAACATGTGATCTTCATCTAACGACTTCAATCGGTTAAGTATAATTTTTATATAAACTTTTTTGCATCATAGTGAAAACTAATTTTGTGGTTCTAGTAAAAGATGAAGTTTTCTTTTCAAAGACTAAAAATATGTTTGGTTCAACGTTCATTATTTGATTATCACGTATGGATAGCCAATTAACCTCAATTTTTTTATTGTAACTTCTTTATTGATGGACATGTGTTGCCGGTATACACAAGAGAAAATAAAACATATTAAATATTGTTGCACTTTTAGAGCTCAAATCGGAACAAATTTAATCTTTTTTTTTTGTCAAATAGGTTTATCGTTAAAATTTTATTTTTAATGTGAATAATTCGAACTTCAAATATTGCATATATAATGCAATTTCTATACTAATTAAGATATGTTTATGAGATTATTTTATCTAAATATCATGCAATGATTGTACTATATTTTATGTTGATTAGAGTGGCATGTGATAATCTAATTATTTCTCCAAAGAACATGAAATGGGGTCATGTTTCCTTTTCGTCGCGAACAAGATGTGGAGGGCATAAAAAAGTAGACACCACAGTTTTCATGATAATTCATTCATTCTTCGATCCCACAATAGAAAAAGGGGAGAGAGAGAGAGAATAGAGCTATCAATTACTAGCTAGTCTCTTTCTCTTTCTCAGAGAGAGATGATGATGATGGCACGAACTTCCTTGGATTTTTCTTCAGCATTTCAACTACGACCTCACCCAAAAACAATCATCATTATTCCTTCACCTTCCTTCCCTTTCTCTCTGACCAATATCCCTAACCATCATTACACTCCCACCTCTTCCTTTATCACAAACATCATCATCATCATTATCTTCCACCAAACTTTTGCTAATGATGATGATCCTCTTCACCATCACAAATACTTCCACTCAAAAGAAGCTGAAGAAGAAGATCTAGACGGGGAAGACAAAGAAGGAAGAAACCCTAGCTACTTCAATATTCCAGTTTCAACAACTTGATTATATATAGAGTGAAGAGGGTAGGGTCTATAGTGTTTGTTGCTATAAGATCCAACTATACTCATCAACTCTTGGGGAATCAAGCGTCTCGGTCCGATCCGTTTATGCTTTTTGTTATAATTAATTAATATTCCATTTCCATTGCTGCTGCTGCTGCTACTACTAAGTATCATCTTCTTTTGTTTTTATCTCATACCAAATTAATTTTTGTTTGATTTGGCAGAAGAATATTATGTTACCTGTGTACTTAGCTTGCATGCTTTTTCACTGTCTTCCTTCCCCTCTCCTTCTCTCTCTCTCTCTCTCTGAGTGTAAGCGTTATAGTTTTTGTTGACTCAGAAGAAACAAATTTAAAGTGGTATTGTTATTGATATACTTTTGTCTAGATCGAAAGGATTGTGTAGTTTGGTGTAGAAAATCATGTAGGAGAATGAAATATATTGAAGTATTTTTTAATATTAATTGGTTAATAATTTTGAAAGAAATTAATAATCAAATGGTTTTCTTCTTTGATATAAGTAGGAGCAATCATAGTTGTGGACTTGTTGTGACACCTATTTTGGCTTTGCTGGTTTCCATAGCTAGGGTTTCCCGGTCCTATATGTATCATTTTTATATTATTTGTTATATTCTTCTAGGTATACGAATGACGACGAGAGTTTATAAAAAAAACACTATATATGAATATTCACATTTTCTTTTTTGTGAATCATATTTATATGGGTATAGAATCAATTCATGGATAAGGTTAAGATCATGAGCGAGATAGAGTAGTTTTCAGAAGTGAACGCTACACCTAACAAGTTCGTAGACAAAAGTCATTATGATAACGTAATTAACTTCTTGATAGAAATACTTTACCATTGAATTTATCTCATCTCTCTCCCACTAATCCTTGCTTTGAATGTGATTTGTCTCCAAAATTCCTTGTTGTATCATGAATTGCTACACGTCTAGATTTTTTTATGTACAAATGTTAATGGATTAGAGATTAATTATATTTTAGAATTCAAACTTCAGCCTTAAACATTTTCCATAAAACGCTTTCTGTCTCTTGCTGTAGTTTGAGAAACCGCATGCTTTGCTTTCTCACATGAACACAAACGAGCTGAGAACATATCTCTTTTTCGCATGTACATGTGTGCAAAACAAAGTACAAAAGTAATTTGTCATTTTGCATTTGGTGGAATGGTTGTGGAGTTCACTGACATGGCCTTAGGCAAGACCGTGGTTGACCCAACATCGGGTAGAGGTACGCCATTCACGAATGACGGATACTATTCAATATTATTCATTCAAGTTTGTTGCATTTAATTTGTCTTGTGGGAAAAAAAATGTTTGGTCGTTCAAAAACTTAATAGACAAAGCAAGAACAATACTCTCACTCTCAAATTACAAGGAAAAAAATCTCATTTTCTTTATCATAAATTATAAACAAAAAAGACGAACTTTTGTCGTATTTAATTATGTTATTTCTAAAAATAATTTTTTTTCAAATTGAAATTAAATGAAAATTGCATTTAATTTGCAATCTTTCTCATTTTTTCTATAACAAATAACCAATGAAAATTATTTTTACATCTTTCCATAAAACTAATTCTAAAGAGAACACAATAAACTATACTCTAAATTATCGTGTTTTAGTTTTTTTATTAAGTGTGAAATAAATTTTTTACTATAATTTGAGACCGAATGAGTACTTTCATCTCTCAATGAGAAAATGTCGGTAAAAGAAAGGATTGAAATTTAGAAGATCTCAAGTTTGATTCTTGGTATCGATAGCGATTGGAATTGCGACTTTGTGAAAAATATCGATGTGTGCATTGCTTTTGTTGTAGAGTTTGGAACCGCGTTGGATTTTCATTTATAGTGTTTCAAGACAACTTTAGCCACAGTTTTGTTTAAGCTATAAATTGTAGCTTCAATTTCAATGCACAAATCCAACATATATGACGATATATTTTGTAACGATAAATATTGATTTTGATTGAATTAATTTTCTAAGAACGATTTTGATTAAAAATAAGTTAAGCGTAACATGATTTATGTGAATTGATTTTGACCAATTTTGATTGTTCAGATAGTTTATTTTAAAGTTGTTTTTAGTGCGTATTTATCAAAATGGATCCTAACTATATATTAGTAATAGCCGAATCAAGTTTGGTTTCAAGCTATATCTTTGTATTAAAGGAAAGTCTAATGCTTTTTTTCATGTTGTATGACTGTATCCCATTATATCAAAGTGTAAATTAAGACCAAGAGAAGGAGTATGACTGTATGAGGATAAAAAATATCCAATCAAAATATTCTTGATGCCCAAAATTTGCTAGAAGATCCGTTTAACTATCGACTTCTCCATTTTCTTTTTGAACTATTGACCTCTCTATAAATATAAGATATTGCACATTCCATTCTTGGAGGTTTAGAGAACGAAGGATATTTTTTAAGGTGGATTGAAAAATAGCAATAAATGATGTGCCCGTTTTACTAGGCTAACAACAACCGAAGAGTCGACTTCAACGATGATAAATGAATGAATAGATAAACTTCCAGTGAGCTTCAATCCAAGATACGTCAAGAACCCAGAGCTTATCAGAGATGATAGTAGAGGTTCCTAGTTGCAGTGAAATCCCTTAGTGAAACGGCTTGTGGAGTTTCTAATTAACCCACCACAAGTAGTTGATTTATGAGAAGCTCAACGAGAACAATTAATTTTAAGTTTTAAAAAATTACCATGAGAAGGTTGCCAAGTATTGTGTAATTCTTTCTTTGGATTTCTAAAGTAATAATCGAAGTTATTAGTACGAGTTGTATCTTGTATTAATTATATGTACGAATATGTTCACTATGTATATTTTTTGAAATAAAATCTGTTAACTATGTTCTTGATCTATAATATTTACTTACATGTCATATCCTCTTGGACAAAAATGGTCAATATTAGTTTAACATAGTAAACTTGAAGGACCATATTGATACATTTTATCCTTAAAAAATTGATACTTTTTAAAGTTAATAGATTAAAAATAAATAATTAAGATTTTTTGTTTGGCCGTAAATAATGGATAGCCGATAAACCAACTTAGAACTTAAAATATATATATATATATATATATATATGTGTGTGTGTGTGTGTGTGTGTGTTTATTAATATTTTATTTTATTTTTCAAGTAAGATGAGAATATTTTATTTTTTTCCAAGTAAGACGAGCAGGACAAAATTGAGAAAGAAAAATATAACCTACAAGTTAATTGAATTAGTTTATCAAAATAAACTATACACTAGTAAAAATGAACTATTAACTCGCTACGAGTATCAGAGCTCGTGAGACCTGTGAAGTTTAGATCGAAATGCAACGTCGATTTACTAATTATAAACTTGCTCTGAGTTGCAACAACAGTTTGCGTGAAATTTCGAGGGTTCAAATTTATGTTTGTTGGCAACCCCAATTGTGAGTTGGATTAAATTGAATATGCATGGTGCGAGTAAAGATGGGTTGAGATCAAGGTGTGGTACTTTGATTCTTGGTATCAATAGTGATTGGATTTGCGACTTTGCGAAAAATATCGATGTGTGCATTGCTTTTGTTGTAGAGTTCAGGTGAATTTTGGAAGGTTTAAAAATAGCTTGGGCTAGTGTAAAGGGTGATGCTTCTTGTAGTATGGTGGGCTAGAGATTGATCAACAAAATTCAAAAATTTATCGCTTTGGATAAGGAGGTGAAATTTTGTCATTCGTATCGTGAATTCATTCATTATATTGATGTTCTGACGAAGATGGAGTATGATGGTGACAACAATCTTTAAAGACTTTTTTAGTCTAACTCGACTAAGATTAGTCATTTGTTCCTTGATGATGCTTATGCTCTATTTGTTTCCAAAAATAAAAAATAAACTATTAACTTTTGAGAAGAAAAAAAAGTTTACTAAAAGATTATTTTGTCATATGATTTTATAGTATTAAAAAGGGGTGAATTCTAGGGTGAAGGTTCTAACAAGTCCTTCACCAGTGGACAACATAATCAACAAATTTGATCCATTAGATTAATCTAAGTCCAAATCTCATATTATGTACCACATACGCTATATTACAACTCGGATTTTTCTTCTCCCTACTTCTTTCAATATTTTTGTGCAAATAAAACCAATTCAACCAAATCTTCTTTCCTCTCCCAATCAACCATTTCTCAAATCACTGCAATTTCAAAAGCAACTTATGAAAATTTGGAAGTGAATCATTTTTTAATTCAATCAAAAAGCACATAAATATTTGACAAAATCATGCAAAATTGCATCTTAATTATTTGTTAAAAAACATATTAATGATATTAGCTTCAAGTTAAGAGCCCAAATACGACATAAAAGAATACTTTTTTTTTTTGAATCAGCAAATATTATTAAACGTCATCCACCCGCAAAATGCGACGTATGACAAAACAAGATATAAATGGTGCCGTATATATATGGTATACCATAACCCCATACAAAGCTCCAGAAGATAACCCAAAACACATCTCCACCTAAACATAAAAGGATACTTTGTTTTTCTTTGTTTTTAATTTCTGACTCTGGTCATAAATTATCGAAGCTTGGGGTTCATATATGATATATGGGTACTTTGTTTTTCATTGTTTGTTTTCCTTTCAATGGTTAGTAATTTAAACCAATGGTTGGCTTGGTCCATGTAACTCACTTACAGATTTTGGCTTCATCTCCATCGATGGAGAGAAGAGATCTTGTTTGATGTGAAGGCTCTATCATAAGATCTAAGTGAGATATTTGATCTAACGTCGGTGAAGAATTTAATTGGACCTCACCTTAAAAAGAAAGTTTAACGAATTTAATATTACTCTACGTAAGCACTCTTTCTCTCTAATATAAACGAATTTAATAGAAACACACCCGAACTGTGAAGCTTAACGAAGAAACGAGAGAATGGAAAAGAAACGAAAAAGGAAGCAAAAGGCGGAGCGCGACGGCGATAGAAACCCAAACTCAGTTCAGGTACCTCAGATCAAAACTGAGAATCCAAAGAACCCATTCCCTTCACATAGCGCACCCACCCCACAAGAATGCCTCGAAATACGAGACACTCTCTTAACCCTCCACGGCATACCTCCAGAACTCGCAAAATACCGCAAATCGCAACAAACCAACGACACCGTGGAGCCACCGGAAACTGTTCTCGACGGTTTAGTCAAAACCATACTCTCACAAAACACAACAGAAGCTAATTCCAATAAGGCTTTTGCTTCCCTTAAATCGTTATTTCCTACATGGGAACATGTATGTAACAACTTCGTTAAAGCGTTATTATGTTTATAATTTATGGTTGTGTGTTATCTCAAACAGTGTTGTTTTGTTTATTTAAGGTGCATGGTGGTGAGAGTAAGGAGTTGGAGAATGCTATTCGATGTGGAGGTTTAGCACCGACTAAGGCAAAATGTATTAAGAATTTGTTGCAATGTTTGTTAGAGAGAAAAGGGAAAATGTGTTTGGAGTATTTGAGAGATTTTTCTGTTGATGAAGTTAAAGCTGAGTTGTCTCTTTTCAAAGGAATTGGTCCTAAAACAGTAATCTTCTTTTCCTAATCTATCTTTTTTGGTAGCTTATTGGTTGTTTAGTTAATCAAAATAATGTGATCACCATTTTAGTCACCTGAACCATTAATTTATCATTGTTATATATAAGGTATTAGGATTAGGATTGCTTTTGAAGGCATATCTAAAAATTGGATTAAGCAATAGAATGGGGCCATGTTTGAATAATAAACTCAATTAACAGTTTATAGCATAAGTGTGTATCAGTTTATGTATAAGTTATTTCTATAGCAAGAGATAAAACAAAGTCTATATGTTTATTTCATAAGCTAATCTTGAGAGTTTAAGGTAATAAGCTGAAAACGCCTTATTTACATGTCATAAATTGTTTCTATAAGCTCTTCTAAGCATGCCCTAGATGTAACCTTGTCATTTCTTTCTAGAATTGAATCATATGTGATAGTGTACAATGTTTTCTATCTGGCTATATTATAATCTTTGCCTTGTTTCTTGTTGAATACTTGAATTACAATGTTACGATTGCAATATGCAACAGACCTTGGAACTCATTACTGAGTATCTTAATTCCTTTGGCTTTTTAAACAACATTGCTCATATGTAGCTGCAAAGCTAATACATTGTCGAAAAAATAAATGTGTTAGTTATGATTTGATAAAAACATGTTTTTCTCAATATTTTTGTTTTTAATTTTATTTTACTTTTGAACTTAGTTAAGAGGCTTCCATTAAAAAAAAAAATTTAGTTTAGAGGCTCAGCATAGCAGAGCTGAAGTACATCACAGTAAGATTATTTAATTTATTTTGCAGGTGCATGCATGTATATGAGTATATGATATGACCTTGTTTTAACAACATGTACTATGTAGTATACAATATATTTAACCCAAACCTGTTTGGTGTAGAGAAGACACCATATGTGCTATAGCCCTCCCAGAAACTATGATTAAAGTGCTTTTAGTGACTATGGTGGATTTTTTTTAAAGATAATAGGTTTAATTTTGATGTTATGTGCAATTTGAGACAATGGGCTTAATGGTCAGGGCATATGCTTATGAGGTATTGACTCTTGTGAAGCCTATTGAATTCCCATTATCAGAGAACAGACCCTGGCTTGGCCTGGGGAGTAAAGTGATTCGTTACCTGTCACCTTATTGCTTGTTTTCTTGAAGTATAAAAAAGTTCCATAGTTTAGGACATTGTTTTCTTAAAAATCTTTTTCATGCGGAGGATAATTTTCAAATCAGATGATGGAAGGACTCTTCCATTTTGTTTTGGGGGGATATCATGGTACCTAGACATCAGACCTTGACTTAATTGTGTAACTTTTTTTCACCAATACAAAGAGATTACGTATGATAAACGTTATCAATAGGATAACTTATAGTATCAGTGATACATCAATGTTGATTGTATTTTATTCCATCTTTGTAACATAATGTTAAAATTTGCAATACTCTTGAATTAATAATATTCAAACTCAACTCAACTCAACATAAATGTTTAGGTCATTTCCTTCTTTATGTTGGTTTCTCTAATTACGTGATTGATGTAGGTGTCTTGTGTATTGATGTTCAACCTTCAGCTAGATGATTTTCCTGTGGACACTCACGTATGTACTACTGATTCCGTCTTTCTTTTACAACATATGACTCCATCGAGTTATTTCTTAAACCTTGGATATTTATGCAGATATTTGAGATTGCGAAAACCATTGGTTGGGTACCAGCTGTTGCAGACAGAAACAAGACTTACCTTCATCTAAACCAAAGGATCCCG
>Ga0209282_1002545_pt1 | contig 10594 bp, 8 predicted proteins | sample Mtrugardesep15_FD_187529 | JGI IMG/M metagenome (GOLD analysis project Ga0209282, IMG submission 187529) | Root nodule microbial communities of legume samples collected from California, USA - M. trunc garden sep15 (SPAdes) (version 2) | ecosystem: Host-associated > Plants > Roots > Nodule...
CATTAGAAAAAATAAGAAAGCTGCGAAATGCTACAAGAAAGTGAACCTCGAGTGCTAATGAAACTATTCATAATCACTATAATACCTCTGGTGCTAATGAAACTATTTTAATGAAATTTAACTGTCTCAATTCTCGGGCTATTGCGGAAAAAATTTGAGTTCCTTCAGGCTGTTAATTAAAGCAACGCTCCAACATTTACTACTTTTATATAAAATATTTATTTATTTTGGAAACTTAATATTCAGGCTATTGATTCACTAATTCAAAGGATTAATCTCATTGTCCACTGATTAAAACTTCAATTAAAGTCAAATAAAGTTTAGATAGAAGCACACATATAAATCTCAAGTCTTTACCAACAAATCAATCCGAGATTATATGAACTTCATCTTTTTTTACTCAATACTATAAACATTATCCACTACACATGCCAGTAATTGACAACATCAACCATATTCCATATTCATATTTTTAACATTCAGATAATATTATAGACCATATCATACATGTCATTGCCGAGAACTATACCGAATGTGGTCCAAGGTTCTTCCATCTGACAATCGTGACTTCTGCTGAACTAGCAAATAATCACAATACTTGATACTTTTAAACAATGGCTTTTCTTTCTCTAATAGTTCACGGGCAGGTTCAATTTCCTTATCTCGTGCAGGTCCATTCACCACTACAAGACTAATTCTAGTGTCCTTGTTGTTGAGGATTGCTCGATGTAACACACTCCCATACCTCCCGTTACTCACTGCCTGATCAGTACAAAGGATAACGTTAATTAATTTGTTACTACTTCGATCTTAAATATAAGCAAACAAAAAAAGTCAAATAAATTTGATGTCAATTTTATTTGACTTTTTTCGCTTATATATGCAATCAGAGTATTTCATAAATGTATGTGAAACAATCAAAAGAGCATAGTAACCTCAAGTTGATCACCAATGTTGACAACTAGGCAATTGGGAAGGGGTTCACGTTCAACCATTTACCCTCATGCTTAACTTGAAGACCTCCAATTCCATTTTGAATGAGAAAGGTCAATAAGCCAATATCGGAATGTGGAGGCAACCCAAGAGCAAGGTGTGGTTGTGGACGAGGAGGGTAAAAGTTCACTCCCATGATATGTAAGCCAAAGTCAGAACCAGATGAATCAATGATGGAATCAGATTCTAATCCCAAGCTCTCTGATATTCCTTGAACTAATTTCCTCGCCACACCATTGATTTTTTTATTATACTCAAACGCAACCTCCCGGGACAAACATTGACTACTTTATTAATACTAGGCTAACTTAGATTTTTATATAAAAAAACTAAGCTAATTAATAAAAGAGAGGTGTTATATGTCACGAGAATGAACATCCCAAAATGATCACGAATTATCTTGGTCCGTTGGATTTCAACTTTATTAGAATTCATGGGGAGTAAAATATAAATATTTGTCGGGATACACCTTTTCGCCAAAAGTAGAATTTCTCTTAATCATCAGAGACATAAATAAAACCCATCTCAAATTTTATCTCGATATAAATGTTAGAGAAGTCAACGTTGGTGGTACTTTAAAAATGAACTACCGATCATACATCAGATTGGCCAAACCCGAGTTTCGAGTTATCTCAAGTAGGGTTAGAAAGTCCTTGTTAAATATGAATCCTAATATTAATGTATTTTCTCTAATTTTCGTCGGTAATTCAGTTTTTTTTTTTTGTGTGTGTTGAACTTAATTACCTGTAACTTGGTGATTTGTGAGGGAAATTGAATTGGGGAGATGTTATGACTTTGAGATAATCTCTCCAATAATTAAAACTCTCTGCTGGAGGATGGAAGCTAGTGCCATGCCTGATGGGTGAGAGAGGATCGCCATCGTCACCAAACTCTTCCTTTTCTTCCGCTGGCAAATTAAATCATAAAACTCGTGAGTTTTTTTTATCAACTCCTCCATTAGACTCTCGGGAATTCCATGGTTTATGAGCTGAACGTTGAGATACAATATTAGTTTACAATAATCTCTTGTTTGTTTATGATGTGTGTCACACGGTGGTTATTAATAATTTGAATTTGTAATTTGAAGAGATGGTGTTTAAATATCATTTAAGTTAACAATAAAATAGTTGTGTGTGTCGGCGTTATTAATAATAAAAAGGGTTGAACATGTTTTTCCCTAAAAAAAGAGTTGAATAAGTTTAATTTTGTCTCCATAATCAAATTGCATTTTTTAGTACATACAAAATTCTAATACCGATAAATATAGTTTTTTTTAGGGAAAATACTGAAAAATATAGTTATTGTTAAAATAAAATATGATGGATTATCTCTCAAATTTTATTTTATATATAAAGCTCTTCAACAAAATTTAGAATTTTGTGACATAAGATAAGATAGATTTAATGTAAACATTCTAAAATAACAAAGGTTCAAGATAGAAAAAAATGTATTCATTTAACAGCAGAGATTAACTAAATGATAGTGATTAACTTAGTGGGCATATTTAGTTATAATAAAAATTTGGGTCTTATATATTAACTTGTATTTTAAGAGCATATTCAATGGAGGTATCTAAACGAGTTTCATAAAATGATAATTATTCTTTTTCCTTTTTATTAGAGGAACCATGAAGGGGCGGTACGAATAAAAAAATGGTTGAAGTAGTTTAGACAGGCAATGTAAGAAAAAACATTAAAATGGAGTTAGTTAAAAGTTTAGTACACATGAAAAAAAATCAGTGTGAGTTTTATAAAAGTTACTAAAATAAAATATACTTGAATTGTGTAAGCCTGATACGTCATTGTGGGAGTCACTTAATATTAGTTATGAAATCAAGTTTAATATTCTACGGGACGACATGTTAAAGAATTTAAAAGTAACAATTTTATATTAAATAATTTTTTTTTAGATGTTAACGAAATTAAATGCAGACAGTTAACACAAAATTTCGAACATGTGTTCTGTTGCATTAAAATTTATCATTTGGATATAACTACTAGGAAAAGAGGTAGAAAGAAAAAAGTTACCATGAAGAAACCCCATTCAGAACATGCTTTGGCGAGTTCATGAACAGCCTTTGTGTGGATTTGAGGGTCATATGAAGTGAGGAGAGAAAAATCAATGACTGGGATGGAAGCTGCAAGCTCGTCTTCAACATCAATAATATCATCATGTTCTGTGAGGGAGTGGTACTGGTAACTTGAAGGAATGGGAAAGACTCCGTTAGATTCTGCAAAGGCTTCGATACTTGAAATATGTGATGCATCAACTTTTTTAAAATACTCCATGGATGTATATTTGAGTGATTGACTGGATGGTATTGAATTAATTTTTAATACAACGTCCTTCAATAGATGATCTAGTTGACAATATACATTGCTGACTTAACAAATTTTGACCATATTTTTTTACTAATTCGCAAAGATAAATAATATCATGTAAGATGTTGAATTCGTCTCGATGAATATTTTTAAAATATTAAATTTTCATATTTTTTTTTTGGTACAGAATAGAAGATATCAAAGCTAAAACATATGCATTGGTACGTGTGTCGGAGTCAACTATGTCATCTAATATGGGACAAAGGGAGTAGTATTGATGTAATTATAAACAGATAGAATTACTCAAGTGCGATCTTAAAGAGGAATAAGAAGTGATGAGAATAATAAAGGTTTAATTACACTTTTAGCCCCCTAAGTTTCTTAAAGTTGTGATTTTTGCCCCCTAAAAAAACAACTCTTTCAAGGCCCCTAAGTTTACTTTCTGTTGCAATTTTGGCCCCCACGCCAATTTTGACCCAGTCAACGGACATGTGGACGCCACATGTGTAATTTTTTTATTTATATATTTTTAATTTTAAAAAAATGTTTTTTTTAATTACAAAATTAAAAAATAATAATTTTTTTATTACAAATGAAAAAAAATAATTGCAATTTTTTTTGGTTTTTTTTTATTACAAAAATTTAAAATAAAAAAATTATTATTTTTTTTTTAATTACAAAATAAAAAAATTATTAAAAAATACAAAAATATTAAAGTGGACGCCACGCCAGCATTAACTGAGTCAAAATTGGGCTAGGGGCCAAAATTGCAACAGAAAGTAAACTTAGGGGCCTGGAAAGAGTTGTTTTTTTTAAGGGTCAAAATCACAACTTTGGAAAACTTAAGGGGTCAATAATAAATAAGTAGAAGAATTGGAACATTATTAAGAAAAATTAAAGTCCTAGACGCACCAATCCACGTGGTCGTGTATGGCACAAGGCAATTAAGGCATGTGCCTTAGGCCCCATTTTGTGCTGTACACATACCATATTACAGGATTTGGATCCTCTCTATTGAAAATTTTCTCAAGTTTTCTCCATTTTAAATCTCCACCTTTAAAATATAACAATCACTTTTCATTATAATTTAATTTTTACTTTCTCTCTCATGATTGATGGTTGAGATTCCACGTGAAAAAACTCGAGAGAATTTTAATGGAGAGAATCTCAATCCTATATTACGTATATACATATTTTTTAGTATTTGTCAAGTATCATAGTGTCTAATACTATATCCATGTCTTTGTAGTTCCCAATAAAATTGTATTTACATTACTAATATACATACTTTTGTGTATGTTGTTTAACCTAAGTTTGTCAACACACTATTTATTTATTTTTAGAATGAAATTACAAAGACTAAAGGACAAATCTAGGGATAATGCACCCCATACATCAAACTAAAGCTTTCGCATTAAAGAAGAAAAATGAGATTGAAGAATCGTCTAAGAGAAAGAACCCCGTCACCTAAATTTGTAATAAAGATATTTTATAAATCATATGCTATGGATAAGACAAAAAATATTGAATAAAGGGATTTGAAGAGCCACCATAAAAGTTGAAGTACATTGAACAATCTGAATAATGACTCGAGAATCACATTTCACTAGCTTAAAGAGCGGTAATAATTATTATCTTCCTAGCTAGGCTTGGGGGATAGATTCTTTAGTGTTAAATTTTGGTCATATGCCTCATGTTGTCGTTTTTTCGCCATTCATAAGTTGTGACACACCACAACAAAGCACATGATTTAAGCCATATTATTATACCTAGTGATTTTACCTCACATGCAACAAAATTTTCAATGTCTAGATGTACCATGTATTTAGGAACTCATATCCTCTGTAATGACTTCAGGTAGTAGTCTGTTGTACACATTTAGATTAAGCTAACAATCAAATTAAAATAGACTAATCTAACCTATAACGGTTTACAAACTCACTACACCATAACATCGACTTAAGAGAGGATCCGAATCCTCATATTAGTGATCACAATCATGCACCAAATAGAGTATACAAAAAACATAGTAATGAGCACATGTCCAAAAATTTTAAACCACCAAAGAGCAGTGGAATACTATACGTACAAACATTTAGGGTCTGTTTGGTAGAAGAGAGTTAGAGGAAAGAGAGAAATAGACAAGAGAAATAGGGAAGAGAGAACACATTTCCACAGTTTAGAACAACAGAGAAAAATGAGAGAGACTAAATATATGTGGGTCCCATAGCTATTCTTCTTTTCCCCTAGACAGCGAAGAAATGCAAAAGAAACCTCCACTCTTTTGCTTTTCCACTTTTACCCTTCTTTCTTTGCAAGTTGTGCACGCAGGTAACACCTTGGTATTACACTATTACTAGGTAGTGTTTTTTTTGTTGTTGTTGTTAAATAGATAGTTTTTTTATTCTTTTTACGGGTGGTTATAGTTTTAAGTAATATTATCATCGACAAATTAATTGTGGTAATAATTATGGAGCAAAATGGAAACGCATGTGTTGGTATTTTTTATTTATTTTTGCATGTGTTGCTTTATTAGATAGATAGTTATACCAGCAATGGAAATAGATTTATGAGTTGATTTAGTTAACTAAATTATTATTCTTTTTATCATAAGTAAATTATTTAAACCCCGTCAAAAAACTAAAATTAATTAATCTACTCAAATTAAAAAATTGTGTTAATTTGTTAGTTTAATAAAATAATTAAATGAATTCAATAGATAAATTATATGTTGATTGAGGGATTTTTCATTTGATGTTATAAAAAAAGGATTTTTAGTTTGGGACATTTTAGTACTTTCAAAAGTAATCAACACTTCTTTCTTCTCTATTTCTTCTATTTTTCTATTAAATTTACTCTATTTCTCTCTTCTCTTACTCTCTCTCACATATTTCTCTCTTTACAACTTCTCTTCACAACCAAACAAAATGTTAGTATTCTCTTGATCATTATCCTCTCTTTTTTACTGAATACATAAACATCACCTACTACACACTACACATACAATTAAATAACATTAACCATATCATATATGTCATTGTCGAGCACTATACCGAATCTTGTCCAAAGCCCTTTCATTTGACAATCGTGACTTCTGTTGAACTAAGAAATAATCACGATACTTAATACTTTTGAACAATGGCTTTTCTTTCTGTAATAGTTCAGGGGCAGGTCCAATATCTCTATCTTCTGCAGGTCCATTCACCACTACAAGACTTATTCTAGTATCCTTGTTGTTCAGGATTGCTCGATGTAACACACTCTCATACCTCCCGTTACTCACAGCCTAACCAATACAAAGGATAAAGGTTAATCAAACACTAAAATGAGTTAACCACTATTAGTATGTGAAACAATTAAAAGAGCATAGTGACCTCAAGTTGATCACCAATGTTGACAACTAGGCAATTGGGAATGGGATTCACGTTGACCCATTTACCCTCATGCTTAACTTGAAGACCTCCAATTCCATTTTGTATGAGGAAGGTCAAGAACCCAACATCAGAATGTGCAGGCAACCCTAGAGCAAGGTGTGGTTGTGGACATGGAGGGTACAAATTTACAGCCATGATTTGTAAGCCAGAGTCAAAACCAGATGACTCAATTATGGAATTGGATTCTAATCCTAAGCTCTCGGATATTCCTTGAATCAATTTCCTTGCCACACCTGTGATTTTTTGGCTATACTCAAATGCAACCTCCCTGCACAAATGTTGACTAATTAATACAAGGCTAATTAATAAAAAGAAACATATGAATTATTGATTGAAACTAGAGTAAAAAAATTCGTCTTTAATTTTTTTTGTTGGAAAAAGAGAGCTAAAGCCCCAAGCCAAAAAAAACTTCATAATTCGTATCGTATCTGATTTAATTGTGTTGGGGTGATATAAATAAATGTTGACGTCAACATTAGTGGTGCTTTCAAAATGGAAAGCTCGGCTTGCATTGGACTTAAACCGAGTTGCTAGTTTTATATAGCCTTGGAAAGTCCTCATTAAATACTCACTCCGGTCTCATGTAAGTTTTTTTATTTTTTTATTTTTTACATTGAATAATTAATGTAATACTATTTCACGACCTTCTTTTAAAGTACACTCAATTCAAGAACCAACCATTTGACATAAGATTTCTGCAATCTATAACGTCTTGACAGATTTAACGTCCTTCAACGACTACTAGAACACACCAACGAAGGGTGCAATTTGCAGTGGTTCTCCCTTTACTCCTCAACAACTCCTTGTCGAGACGGTATAAATACTCATTCCCACAACAATGCAAAGTACACAATCTTTCTACTCTAAAACCTCATGTTTTTGTTCATTTACGGGCTTGATCGTCATAATGCTTTCATGTACCACCCCCACATTAAACATCAACGGAACACTGCTATAGTCATGCCGACATTCTCGGTTTATCGAAATCACTAATTATTTTTTTAGGGTGGTTTTTAATTATTTTTGTACTTAATGATTAACAGTGGTAGAATTGATTAATACGGGCCTAATGGCTCCGTTTTGACAACCGTAAACATGATAGACAATAGATAGAATTTCTTTTATTGCATTGTGTTAGAGCATCTCTAATGGAAGGTCATTACTTAACAAGGACCACTCCCCGTTGGAGAAAGGAAAAATGAGTCTCCGTTAAAGAACGGGTAACTAACGGGTCCCACGTTTAAAAAAGCAATAAAATGTGTACTATTTGGTCTCACTTGTAAAAAGGAGTAATAAAATGTTAATTACTAGTCCCACTTGTAAAAAGGAGTAATAGATAAATTATTTTTGTTTAATGATGTAAAGGTAGTGAGACCTATTTAAGTACTTTTTATTGGAGTTCTTATTAGTGTATTGTCATTGAAGTCATTGAGTCCTAATATTTACTTTTATTAAAAAATTATAAATAAATGATGTGTCACGTGAGGTCCATTTAAAGAGTCCCGGTTAAAAAACTACTATTGTGGATGCTCTTAGTATCAATTTTTCTCTCTATTAATTTTCTTAATTTTTTGAAGGGTTCTCTCTATAATATTCGTTAGTAAAGCAGACATTATTTTATTGTTGAACTTAATTACCTGTAACCTGGTGGTTTGTGAGGGAAATTGAATTGAGGAGATGTTAAGACTTTGAGATAATCTCTCCAAAAATGTACACTCTCTGCTGGAGGATGGAAGCTAGTGCCATGCCTGATGGGTGAGAAAGGCTCACCATTGTCACCAAACTCCTTCTTTTCCTCCACCGGCAAATCATGAAACTCGTGAGATATTTTCATCAACTCCTCCATTAGACTCTCAGGAATTCCATGGTTTGTGAGCTGAACATTGGAGACCATATTAGTTGGTATTAATTTCTTGTTAATATGTCTATGAGGTATGACCTCTCTCATAATTAAGAACTTGACTGTGTAATGTCTAAGAGACGATGCATAAATCTCATATTTTAAACATACTTACAAAAATCATTCAAAAGTATATATTTATATTAATTTAACAACAAAGGCTAAAACTATTTGAAGGATAATTTTGTATGGATTAGAAAGTGCGGCTTTTTTAGGGGAGAGAAAACAAAAGTTTATAATGGTGTAAGATCAAATACATATTTCCTTCCAAATTAAAAAAAAAAAAATTGAAATTAAATTTCATGTATCATTTGAGAAAACTGCTTGGTAGAAAGGAAGCAAAAGTTACCATGAAGAAACCCCATTCAGAACATGCCTTGGCGAGTTCATGAACAGCTTTTGTGTGGATTTGAGTGTCATCTGAAGTGAGTTGTGAGAAATCAATGATTGGGATGGAAGCTGCAAGCTCATCTGCAACATCAATAATATCATCATGTTCTGTGAGGGAGTGGTAATTGGAAGGAATGAGAGAGGCTCCATTTGATTCTGCAAAGGTTTTGATGCTTGAAATATTTGATGTATGAGCTTTTGTCGGTTCTGATGATGAAATTGTGGCAGCTGAAGCCATGGATGTATCTTTGAGTGCTTGAGTGGAATTGATATATATTGAATATTGATGCAATTAGGAAGTGATTGCAATCATGTAGAGGGTTAGAAAGTGATGAGAGTATATATTGATGTGAATATAAACAGAGTGTACTTGTGACACTTATTGTCAGAGAATTAAAATTACTTGTGACATCAAAAAAAAATGAATAAATATTCTTTTAACACGTCAAAATGAAATATATTAAATTAATATAACATATCAATCAATGCATTTTAACTAGCATAAGAAATGTCGGGAAAGAATACAAAAACGGAAGATAAATAAATGGTTTTAATTTATGTAAACTAAAATAAGTAGTACCTATCAACCTTTTATTGATAGGTAATAAGAATTTGACACGGCTGTTAGAGCACACGAAAAAAAAAAATACTAATTCCGTCTATATATGATCTTTTGTCAAAATTACGGGAATTAAAAAAATGAATTTTTACATTAAAGTTGTTTGTAATCACTATTGTTTTTACAATTTTATCTTTTGAAAAAGAGAGTTGGTTTATGTTTTCAACATGTTATTATTTATTGCTAATTGAAGAAAAAAATGTATAATAAATAGGGGCATGTATGTAAAGAAATAGTTAATGTACTTGAAAATAACAAAAATGTCTTATAAAAAGGGACAAAAAAATTCTCAAAAGGGTCTTATAGTTAAAGGATGGAGGTAGTAATTAGTAAAATGAAAATCAGTGCAGTTGAAATTTAGAAAAGTCGTACAAAAATGTATAATTTTTTTTTTAAGTGTTTCATATTTAACGATGGGTGTGGTACCTTACTTATGTCTTTGTTAAGGTTACGCCAGTAACAAGGTATGCTTTGGGTAAGAATGTTCTACACAACACTTAATCAACCAATCATACATATATGGACAACAAGTGCTTCTCGTCCATTCTTCATAACTTGCAATTATGTCATTTGATTCAACAAAGACAACACGTGGTAGCCAACTTATTGATCAATCAACGTATTCTCTTCTAACGTGAACATCTTGTTCTTTGAATGCACAAGATTGCTGAAGTACTTATCCAAGATTGATTAATTATGAGTTACTATGACCGATCAAGGAGCACAACGACGATAATTAATTCTCCAACTATTTGTGCTTTTTTTTTTCTTTCTGGGGAGCTATATAGCTTATGTTTGTTTTACTTGTAGTCGTTGTTTTTTACAACATAGCCGTGGTTTTTTTTTTTGTCAAACATAGTCGTGGTTTATTACTCCTATTAATAACATATATTGAGAATTTCGAATTAGGACTTTCTTTATTGAGTGAAATCTCAAC
>Ga0209282_1002546_pt1 | contig 10593 bp, 3 predicted proteins | sample Mtrugardesep15_FD_187529 | JGI IMG/M metagenome (GOLD analysis project Ga0209282, IMG submission 187529) | Root nodule microbial communities of legume samples collected from California, USA - M. trunc garden sep15 (SPAdes) (version 2) | ecosystem: Host-associated > Plants > Roots > Nodule...
ACAACTTTTACCCTCAATTGTGTGATTTGGCAAGCAACCAGCTTAGGGTAGTAATAGATTTTCCACAACATCTTCCCTTCTTATATTAAGAGAGATTTCAAGTCACTCGGGACGCGTAAAGTGTCACTTAAGTATTTGATCATTTCAATTCAGCCTTATCTGCGTGACTCGATTTTATTATGATGTTTTATTATTTTTTAACTTTTGTTCTTGTTGCCTGCAACAGCCAGAGGTGCATTGAAGAAACTAGCAACAGAGAACGAAAATCAAAGAAGTGGGAACAATGTCGTTTATGAAAGGAGATTTGCTTTCTCGATCCAGAAAGCTCGTGAAGGGTTTGGCCAAGGCCGAACCCGTTTGGCTCAAAGCCATGGAACAGTTAATCGCCTGATCTTTCATGTTTGAGCTTACTTTCCCATACAATGTCTTAAATTAGTCCCTTTTAATGTCTGTTTTTTAGTGCCACTTGAGAATCTCCTATCTAAATTTTTATCTTTGATGACTCTTTTTGCTGCACAATGGTATTTTTTGTCAATGTCTGATTCTTTATTCTGAGTTTTTTAATTTTCAGAAATTTATTTAGTTATTTTTCCTGTATCACACTTAGGATTATGGTGCTGGAGACGTTATTTTTCCCAATCTTGGACTATGCTATACTTTTTAGTTTATTTATTAATGAATTCTTTGGATGTCATGTGTTAGCTGCTGAATTTTTTAAGAACTGTTAATCTTTTTATGGCCTTTTTTAATTTTTCCTTTTATTTGAAGGATGAAAACTCATCAAATATTTTGTTTTTATTGTGCTTACCAGGGCACCACCAGCAACATTTCCTCGACCTGAGGGTAAACTGCAGACCATTACTTTTCCTGAGGATGTTTATGTTAAGAGGTTTTATAAAAAATACCCAGAATCAAAATACCACGATCCCATCAAGTATGGTCTTTTTTCTCGTCTCTGCTGTTTTTTCATATTCTATGCTTGAAACATCTCATCCCAGTTTTTGTATTGCCGTAGTCTTTTATGAATTTGGCTTGTATATGGTGATATGACATAATCAACATGAAGGAAATTTGTAGTTTGATATTCTAAATTTTGATCCATGAATGGGGAAATGTTGACCTTCAAGAACTTTTATGTTTGTTATCTAACTGTAGTGCTTAATTTTCTTTCTTCAATGTTCAATCTTGTGAACTTCTTTCTAGTGGGTGAACTGAGTTCTTAAATATGAAACTATTCATGCCAGCTGTTAAACGACCTGCTTCACGTTTTTTCGGATCGTATGAAAAGAATGTGTCTGAGTCTGTTTCCTTTTGCTATCTTTTAATTCTTACCTTACCTTGTATGTTCTGTTGATGGTTTTGTGGTCCTCAGCTGTTCTTTTTCCACGAACTATTATGTGATTTACTTGGTTTTTTAAAACTTTTTTTTAATATAAATGCTCGTCACTAATTTTATTTATAAGCTGGTTTTATCAATTCACTAGGAATTCCTCAATGGAATAGTTATTTCAAATTGATGGTGCAGGCATACACAGATGCATAGTGTGTGGTAGTCTTTTTTCTAGATGCTTCCGTCTGCATCAGGAGGACTATTAAATTAGCTACAGTTCATGTCTACTTGTTTGTGGTCATAATGTTTCAAGTTCAACAGGTTTTCTGCTATCGATCCTGCTCCGTCTCGATTATTCGCCTTAAGGGTTCTTGAGCTAAAAGAAAATGGCATTAGTGAGGATGAAGCAATGGAAGTAGCAGATGTATGTAACCTAAATTGATTCATAAATATGTTCATTCCGCAATTTGTTCTTACCTTTTGCCCTCTTATAGTTACATTTTTGTGTGTGTGCGCTTTTTAGATGGAATATATAGCAGAGAAGAAGGCTAAGAAGAAAGCATATGCCCGTCTGAAGCAAATTGCGCGCCTTCAAGGGAAGAAACTGCCTCCAAACCCATTTCCTTGTCCTGTCAAGGAGATTCAAGCTGAGGAGAGGAAATTTGTTCGTGATCGTTTCTTCAATCCCAGCATACGTGAACTTGTGAAGCAAAAGAAAGAGGAATCCATGCAGAGATTCGGAGGAGATAATTGGTGATTTTCAGGGTAAACTTGAACAATATATTGAAACTTTGGCTCTTGAGCAAATGACCTTTGCAATAATAATACAATTCAGTCCGTCACTATAAAGGGCATACTTCTGTCCTAATACTATTTAGGTATTGTAATTTTTAAATCAACTGTGCTAGAAAGTTTTGCCAGAATTGCATGCAAGTTTTCGCTTCGGTTTAGGCCTATAGCTGCTGTCTTGTGTAAAGGTCTTTGTTTTTTTTGCCAGTTTGTTCATCAACCTTTCGCATTTAAAATTATGAAATGCTTCCTCAATAAAGATGCATAGATTTACCATTATTTTGGAGTAAACCATTAATTATGAATTTCTTATAATTTACACGTGTTAGCGCAATAAAAAGAACAGATAGACGGACATGGGGTGCCCGTCTAAATGCTAGTGTATATAAATGTATACAGCTGATATTCAAACAAAGCAACTAGTTTAGTTAAGCCTAACCTTATCAGTCTATGGTACCATGTTTGAACCTCATTGATTTGTTTTTAACATAACATGCACATTTGATAATGACATGTTGAACGGTTTTCATTGTATCTATCTGACTATCATCAGTTTAACGTCAGGTTAATTGCATAAATGGTCTAATATAAAGAGTGATCAGACCGGCTTTTCAATTGAACCGGTTCGGTCTGAATTTTAAAACTATGCAAAAAAAAAGTCTAAATTAAACCACATTGAAATGGATTAGATCAAATCAAATTTTTTAGATGAGTCTACTTTTTAGATGTAAATATCTGACTTATCAATCTATGGTACCATGTTCGATCCCCATTGATTTGTTTTCTGATTTTTATTTTTTTTAACATAACATGTACATTTGATAATGGCATGTCGAACCAATCGGTTTTCATTGTATCTATCTCACTTTCAGTGGTTTAATGTCAGGTTAATTGCATAAATGGTTTATTATATAGAGCGATCATACTAGTGAGGGTTTCCGATTAAACCGTTTTGAATTTTAAAGTTATGCAAACAAAAAAAAATCTAAATTAAACCACATTAAATTGAATTGGATCGGATCTAATCAGATTTTTTAGACGAGTCATCCAAATTAAACCGCGTGTGAAATCATTTTTAAATGAGATGGTTTTGTTTTTCTTTCTTTTTCTTGTTTCATAATCAATCTAAATTGTACCACCAACACTCCTACTAACCCAATTTAGACACAACAGAAGATTTCTTTATAAAAAAACAAACACAGGGTGTTGGAAAACAGGAGATTTTTCAGATAGAAAAAGTCAAAAAAGGGGGAAAGGAAGTGTTGGATCCTTTATATCTGAAATTACGGGTCGAGCTTGTTGTTTACAAGTAGATGAGGGGACCAAGAGGAATGGATCTTCTGATCTGTAGTCCAATTAAACTTTCAAGATAATGGCACTTTTATGGTTAAAGAGTCCACATGCATGCAGAAATAGCAGGTTAACGCACTAAAAGGAAACCTCCTTGATGTAGATTGTTCATGTTATATTTATTGCACTTTCTTTTTAGTCAAGACTAATTCTAGTTCTTCAAGAAAAATTTGGAATACAGGTAGATATTTAGAAGAAAAAAATGTACAATTTTAGTTTTAAAAAATAAACCAAGACAATTTAATTCAGTCTAATCCTTAAAAAAAAAAAATCTGATTCAAGTTGGTCTTTATGTTGAATACGTATTATGTCGTTAACATATCTTAGTTGGTAGGACAATGCATTATCATATGCAATGGTCAGGGTTCGAACCCCAAACACTCCACTTATTCATTTATAAGGTAAATTCTAGCCACTAAACTACCTAACAAAAAAAAAAAAACAAAGAATACATATTATGTCGTCAAATTATGGGACAATATTCTCATTGAAAGACCTTATACAGTTGTTGTTATATCCTATTAGAAAAGATAAAAAGTGGTTTCAAACTACAGACTTCTTCCTCACTCTCCAATTGTGATGCGAGTTGGAGTGAAAATGCTTCAAATCCTGCTACTTGTGAAAATTTAGCTAACTTTGCTTACAAATGAAGCATATGTTTGGTTTTGAGGCGGTGAGAATTGATTCCGAATGAATTGATTGATTATATTATATATAATTGATTATAGATAAAAGTGAGTTTAATATAAAATAATTTATATTTAAATATATATTAATTTAATTTATTTAAGTACAAGTATATTGAACAATAAATTCAAAGCTAAAATTAATTGTAGATGCCAAAATCTACAATTTCAAACTTTAAGTAGAATCAATTTAACATCTAAAGGTGTCAAAATCAATTCTACACCTATAGAATCAATTTTGACCCTTCCAAAATTGAAACCAAACATAAATAAGATAAAGTTTTTTTTTTTTTTTTATCAAAATGGTCTAATGGCTAGAAATTTACCTCTTAAGGTGAATAAGTATGGGTGTTCAGGGTGTGAATCTCGACTCATACATATATTATGCAATGTCTGTACCAAAAGAATTAAATTCACGAAGACGGAGAAGTCATTTTTCTTATATTCAAATAGAAACAATAATTATAGAAAACATTTATTTGAATGTAGTCTTATGACCGGAATGAGTTTCTTTTTTACTATGATATTGATACAAAATTTCCACCGCCGCTTAGTCCTGACTGATCTCTATCGAAGAACCTGTGGACACACAATGTGAATTCTCTCTCAACTAATTTCTTTTACATATGTATGAGTCAGAGGCCAAACCCTTGATCACATGCTTAAGGTTCAAGTAAAGTCTCTTACCACTTAGAGTAATTCGTTGAGCATAATTTAAATGATTAATAGATAAGTATATATTTGAAGTTTGTAAAGTTAAAATTTATTATTATTGACGTTCAAAATCGTGGTTAACTGTATTCAATTGATTGATGATTAATAAATTACAATTTATTGTCAAGTTTAATTTTAATCTTTTATGTCAAAATAACACAACTCTCTTATATTAATCTAGTTAAAAAAACTAGCTCAATTTTTTTTTTAAAAACTGAATTTATAATTTTGAGAATTACTGTTGTTGTTAAACAACTGTTGCAAATGGGAGGCAACAGTTTTGCCAGAAACAGAATTCTGACCCTTGCAGAAAAACCTTTACAAACAGGCTAATTCTGCTAGAGCATAGGATAGCCTTAAAACAACCGACATTGTTTTTTGTCATAAAAGGATATCATACGTGATGGCATCGTTGACAATACATGGTTGATATGTTTTGGAATCAATTTTGCATATACTATTATTTTTTAGACAAAAAAGATTTTGCATATCAAGCACTATTTTGGTTTGGTACGTCGTATTTTTATTCTGTAGACAATTTGTGAATTAAGGAATGGCCACATTAATTTGTGTTTAATGACGATACCAAGCCACTATCTTAAAGTGGCTCATGGCACTATCTTTTCTGTAGTGTGTGTAACTGTTTAGAATGTATGCGTAGGAGATACACTCCTTGAATTAGGTAGGTTCTAGAGTAAAAGAAGATTATTTATAGATATCGTTTTAAAATTTGAGTTGGATTTAACTCAATTCTTATAAAATAAATATATAAGATTATAATTATCTTACCATTTATAAAGACGAATTATATCTAATAAAATGTTTAGCTTTGTAAATTAATGGGACATTTAGCAACGATTACATCCCAATTTTACATCTTCCGCAAAACTACATGCGATTTTTTTTTCTCGTTCCTAACTCTTTATTTTTTTACTTTCTATAATCCTTTTCTTTGTTGCCCTATTTCGCGAACACACTCATTTACCTTCATCTGCTAAAATTATTCTCTCTTGCATAGGAAGCAAGACGAATTCAAGAAGAATGCAAGATGATTCTTTCCTATTTCTCTCTTGTGTAGCACACAGATTTGCTCATTGTGAGCCATCGTTCTTGCCGAACAAAGACTCACTGGACTGGTTATTTGGCAAACTCTTGTTCTAGTTGTTGTATAGTTCATCGTATGAATTTCGTTATTCTAGTTGGTGCCACACAAAGACGCGCATATGTACGTTTTCTTGTCGGATTTCACCATGATGTACCCTAATTTTACTTCTTTTACTCTAAACACCAAGATACACGTGGCTAGTTTTTTGCAACGCTCAAATAGAGCGCGGGCTACAAAACTATGACAACTTTATTTAGCCATGGTTATAGGTCTTGTTTTGCCACAACTTTAATCGTGACAAACACCTTTTTATTTTATTAGTGATAATTCAAATTTTCAACGTGATGATGATTTGCGCTTTTTATTATAGAAGTGATATTTAAACACCTTTTTCTATATACCTACGACATATGGTTAATTTAGTTGAGTAGATAGTTTATTCAATTTACTGTCAAAATTATGGTTAATTCAAGATGATATAAATTAACCCTATGTTAAACTAAATTAACAATAATGTTGCATTTAATTAAATAGATGTCACATGTGTAGGAAATATTGGTTGTCTATAAAATTTCTTTCATTATACTGAGTCAAAACAAGTGTATGATCTTTATGAAAAAAATAATATTTTATTAGAGTTGTTACCTTTTGGACTGTGATGACAAGAGAATCAACAAATGATCAATATAGTTAATTTGGTAAAATTATGTGAATGATATAATATGACAATGATAGAATAAGATTTTTGTGATTAGTCATATTAGGAAACACTTGGGATCTGATTTCAAGACTAAATATGCTTCAATGATTTTGATAGTGTCGTGGACAAATTGTGCAACAGAAGCTAAAAAATGGATGGAATATATTTGTAATAATATGAAGAAAATTGAAATGAAACTGATCATGAATTCTATTCTTTCTGTCTTCCCTTCTTACCACATATGTGTGTCTCTTCTTCCCAAGAGAATATTTATGTGATTTATTTGATAGCTATAGGTTGAATAGAAACTTCCTCTTCAAGGCAGACTTTGGGAGGGCCTGGGAATAAGGAGTTTCCTTTCTTTAATGAGGTTCTATTCCACTGCCTGCCCATTTGCCAAGCTTGGATAAGATGTCCTTAACTAAGAGAAATGACTTGGGGTTGAAGCTCTATAGGTATATCTCGGTTCCACACACCACATAAGAGAATAAATTAACTCGGGCATCTCGTCCCACTCGAAGGCTATGAAAGAGGATGATTGTTCTTTTGGTCCCTTACAAATGCGCAAATCGTTTGGGAGATAACCTCTGAACGATATTTTTGTGTTTCTAAAGGTTTCGACTTTCGAGAACAATTCTTGAAGGTTATTTTTCAGGATAAAGAGAAATAGGCGGCCAAAAGAGCAATCTTCATGAAAGATTACTTCGCCTCAGTCAAATTGAGTTGGTAAAATTATTAGAAAATTGCTCTTTAGGCTTCTCAAATTGCTCTCAGGCGTTCCGAAATTACTTTTTTCGTTAACTGTCGTTCGAGATACTTTTAAATTGGTTAAATTGATTTAAAAAGTGATTGAACCGATCTGAAAAGTGTCGAACGACACTCAACTACCGTTGAAGAGTCGAACGACACTGAAGTACCGTGAAGCCAACGACAATAGAAAAAAGAGCAATTGGAGAAGCGTAAAGAGACCTGTAATTAGGCTAACTCATTTTTATAAAATAGACTTTTAATTTTAAATGTGTCATTCTTTATGATTTTTTCGAATACCTTAAAATTTGGATGCTTTTGTAAATCAACACGAGCTCTGATATGTGCATAATACGATGAATAACTCGATTGATAGAGTTTGATTCATTTTGAATTGGTCCAAGTTGTTCTTCTAAAATCAACTTCTATAAGCTTTATTGATAAACATGGTAGAGTCCATCAAAGAGAGAAATAAGTTTAGTGGGAGATTTCTTATTGAAAATTGATAAAATGAGAAATGATTACATAAGTGTTGGATACACTTTATGAAGTGATCCTAACTAACCTAAACAATCTTACTAATTTGCAGTAATTAATATTAACAAACTTATAACTATTTATAACGAACTCTAATTAATTCTAATAGCCCCAACAAATTGGAAGTTTGTATTACAAGAAAAATACAACTTGTAATTGCATTGACCGAACAAGAAAAATTGATGAAGAAGGTGGTAGTGGTCGAGATGCATAATTCCTATACTTCCAGCGTTTCTACGATATCCACTCCAATAGAATCAAGAACTTTGATAGGGTAGAAGTACAAAGATTAAAAATACTTAACACCACCATTGGGTAAAAATACAAAAAGAATAAAAAATGATTAACCACCATTTGGCACAAACATAAAGAGAATGAATTATACTTAACCCCCATTGGACAAAACCATACAAACAAAGTCAAATATGAATGAAGTACAAAGAAGCGATTAGAGAAGCAGATCATAAATCTCAAAGTTATCTTCAATCTTCAAATAGATCGTCAAAAATTGTACAAGAATCATCAAAACAATATTTTCTTAGGGAAAAATGTAACAAAGAATGTGGATGTCATTACTAATGGTGAAAATGTAACAAGCAATATTTTCTTTGGTACATTTGAAAATGAAATGCTTGTGTATAATTCTTTGACATTTGTTTGTTACAGCTTGTAGTATTTTAAAGGTTAAAATTAAGTATGTAGAAGTGAGGTAAGTCTATGAAAGTGTGTTGGCAATTCAAACTTATATGAAAGGAAAATGTTATATAAAGCAAATTTTTTTACCAAAACACTTTCATAGACTCACCTCACTATACCCAATCAATATTAACCTCAGATGTACTACATGGTGTAACCAACAAATGCCAAGGAATTGTACTCAAGCATTTCATTTTCAAATGTACCAAAGAAAAATGGCCAATTATTTAGGCCAGTGTAGTGATAAAGGACAATTGATAATACAAATGATTTAGTAGTTAATTAGGTCTCATATACCACTAATGTGTAAACCAATTATGCTAAGTACTCTCCCAAACGTGAATCAGATTAAGTATGAAAATGAACTAGCCAACTTCCTTTATTTAAGCCTGTGTATTGTTGACTGTGGAGTGGGCCAATAGCTTATACATGATAAACGTTGAATTCTATGTGGATTTTATGCACTACCATATCAAGCATTAGACAGTAGTTTATTAAACATGACTTGGAATCTATGTTTTTTTGAGTTCTTTTAATGATATTTTTGTTGATATTCTAATATAGGGGTTAAAACATATTTTGATTTAAACAAAACTCTAATTTATATTTTGATCTATTATCTTTTATAAATTGTGATCATTATATTTATATATTAATTTTTTTTAAGGAATATTTATATATTAATTAAATATTGGCTTCTGCGATTTTATATTGTTGGCATGGTGTTATATTGGCCATGACTTGGTATATTATGCTTTGTTGTTGTCATACTACTTTAATATCGTCATAGTGCATGTTTGTTTTGGTTTAAAGGATGACTATCTTAGGAGTTTGGCTTGTTGTAGTCAATTTTAAGGTTATGCTTCTCTCCTATGATGCTCAGGAGTTTTTGCGTGAGTTTGTATTAGGTACTCCTTATGCTTTGGGCAGAGCTTTTTTAATAAATTTTGCCAATTTAAAAAAGAAAAACTTGCTGCTATTGATTTTTTATGTGCTTGTGTGTGTATATAAGTAAATGTATCTAAGCCGAATCTTATCTTATATATTTTTTTTTTAATAAATCAACGTATTTGTATCGTACTCGTACTACATATACTAGTTTTATAGGTCATTTTCAATAGTCATTAGATACGATTTTCGAAATGATATCTTTCTCATAATTGAATTGAAGAGGAATATTGGGATCAAAAAAGAAGAGATGAAGGTATACGCACTGATCACTCTATTGACTTGTTGAGTCTAGAGCAAGTAATTCTTTTCATCAAATTTGATTATTAACAAGTGTGTTTGCCGCAATTTGGACAATTTTTTGGTAGTTGTAGGAAGATTAAGAGAAATTTTAGAAGAACTCTGACTAATTTCATCGCGAAGTGACAATACTTCCTTTGATGAAGCTCACGAAGTTTAATAGAAACAATAATTCCGATGAAGCATATGCTTTCACGCTCAGTGGATCGTGAAGGATATTGATACCACGTTGAAGTACGAGATCTAGCGATACACATTTTTTGTTCTCAGTCTCATATTTTCAATGATAATGAATATTACATCTAAATGAATATTTATACTTTATAGAATGTCAAAAAAAAATTGAAAAATTTGTATAGAAGGTCAAACTGTTAACTACCAAAACTAGTCTAATAGTTTGACTCTAACTAACTTGTCTAGTTGGCATGTTGCCTCTAACTATGTCTAGTCAACACTTGTCCTAACTGACTTTGACAACTCGATGTCATATCGATATTAGTGTAACTAAGAGCAACTACAACGCTAGTACAAATTTAAGGACACCCAAAATCTATTTTTGTTATTTTTCAGCATTGGAGAACATCCACATGTCATCCAAGATGGAAAACGGTTGCGCCACAAGAACATGTTCTATATAACAAAAAGTTGCGCTTTTACACTGAACAACGTAACATAAAAAAAAAAAAACCAA
>Ga0209282_1002547_pt1 | contig 10588 bp, 3 predicted proteins | sample Mtrugardesep15_FD_187529 | JGI IMG/M metagenome (GOLD analysis project Ga0209282, IMG submission 187529) | Root nodule microbial communities of legume samples collected from California, USA - M. trunc garden sep15 (SPAdes) (version 2) | ecosystem: Host-associated > Plants > Roots > Nodule...
TCATTCAACCAAATAGGAGCTTCATCAGCAAGCTCTGGGTACATGGCTTGGGGAGATAGTGGCAGTTCAAGTTCTTCTTTAGCTAATTGGGGTCCTTCCTGCAAAAGAAAGGCCCTTGAAGATAGTTCTATGCAGCTGTGTACTGGAGGAAGCTCGAGTTCCCTTGTACAATCTGAAAATGGTTACTGGCTTACTGATTCTGTTGATCTTAATGTTCCTGGAAGCTTAGGTGATTTGTCACCTTTAGAGGATTTCCGTGTTACTAGCCCTCCATTTCAGCAGAATACAAGAAATGAAGTGAGACAAGAAGCTTCCAATGCGTTTCCTTCAATGGTAAGTATTGCGGAAAATGTGGAAAGACCTCTACGAAACTTTGATAGGAGAATGAACCATCTTCATCATCCAGAATCTGTACCTCTCAATTTAACATCAACAGGAAGTGCTAGACATCATAATTACCCTTCTCCGCATCAAATACCCGGCTCTCTCTCATTTAACGAATCCTTGGATTTAAGGTTAGCAGCTGGAGCAACAGCTGCTAATTCTGCTGTGCCGCAAAACCAGTCACCATCCCTGCACATGCATCCTTTTCCGTGGAATAGAGCTGCTAATCCTAGAGTGGCCAGATCTTCAAGTTCTTATAGCTCAGGAGAAAGAGCAGTACGTGATGATTTTAATTTAAGAATCTTCCCAAGAGATAGTACCGAGCATCCCATGAACATGCCTGCATCTTCAGGACATGAACCTGCAGGTTGGTATGCATCTTCTAGTAATTTGAACAATGCTGGAGGCATACCTCCTCCATCCTGGATTGGATCTAGTTCAAACGTCCACTCATTACCTAATCCCAGTTGGACATTTAACCATGAAGTCCCAACAGAAAATCTACAGAGAGTTTCAGAGTTCAGTCCCTGGTCCCTTTTTCCTTCAATCAGCTCAGCATCTGGTACTCACAATGGCCATTCCTCCTCTACTTCCGGCCCTCCTTCATTTTCTCAGGGTTCTAGCAGTAATCAACCACATCCAAGACCATCATTTATGACGGAAAGAAGGGGTGGTGATGTTCTCTCTGCTCCTCATTCATTGCGAACATTACCCTTTGACAATGAGGGGAGACGCCGGCTCATATCTGAGGTATTCTTTTTACTTAGTTTACTTTCTTAAGATATGCTGTACTTCTGCTTGAAGGATATGCCGTGCCGGTATGATGATATTTCTATACTAAATATATCAGTATAGCCTGGATTTAGAATTCAGACGACAGGAAATATTTATTAGTGAATAAATAGTGCGATTTCATTGATTCGTACCATCTCTTGGTAATTACTCTTGATATTCATCTCATTTCTTTGTGCTGTCTCATCTTTTTTATAATTTGTCAGTTTCTCTGAGCATAATCGCTTATTTTTAGCTAAATATGGTGCCTACATGAACTAACTATGTAGTTATTCTATGTTCCAGATTCGCCAAGTCCTGCTAGCAATGCGGAGGGGTGAGAACTTACGAGCTGAGGTTCGAACTTTAGTGTATAATTATATCTCGAAAAATTACATCCATATGTTGTGTCGTGAAATCAGTATTCGAGGTATTATTGCCTTCATTTTATTACACCTGATGAATTTTCAACGACCCTGTTTTTCTTTTATCTGAGGGAGATACTCATCTTCGGATGCAATGCTTATAGTAGAATCAGGCTAATACCAGTATGCAGCAATTATACCAATTAGACCCCATAAATTGAATGCGAGTTGAAGGAAAAATGTAATCAATAATTCTGGTTAATCTTTTGTTTCTTTGCATGTTTTTAGATGAAATTTCACCGTATATTAGTTCACAATTCTTTTCATGTTGCCATGCTTGTTTATGCTTTTGGTTAAGATACATATGATATATTTGCTTTGAAGCAAGCACAGGCCTGTAGACTGTTGAGAATGCTAACTTCACAACATTTTCCTTCAACCTACATTTGCATTGTCAGGATTATATGCTCTTTGACCCTTTCCTATATCATGGCATGGCTGAAATGCACGACAGACACAGAGAAATGCGCCTTGACGTTGATAACATGTCATACGAGGTAAAAAAGATGATATATGGCACTCTGATCCATCAGCAATGCTGCTCTACGTTAGTTCTGACTTCAACTTGGATTACAGGAATTGTTGGCATTGGAGGAGCGTATAGGAGACGTAAGCACTGGACTGAGTGAAGATATAATTAATAAGTTGATGAAACAGCGATTTTACATGTCTATCATGACAGAGTCTTCTGATCTCGAACCTTGCTGTATCTGTCAGGTATGAGTAATGGCTGATTCGGCCAGTATGATACAATGATATGTTTGGGTTGTTCTCTTGCTGATGCTTAGTTTTACTTGTTCTTCCATGATCGTAGGAGGAATATGTTGATGGACAGAATCTCGGTTTGCTGGATTGTGGGCACGAGTTCCACAGTAATTGCATCACAAAGTGGCTAATGCAGAAGAATCTGTGCCCAATTTGCAAAACAACGGCCTTGGCTACGTGACGAGGAGAATCTCTCCCTCCTCACATATCATATCCATTTATCAGTTTTTATCTTTTGTTGGTTCTATCTATTACTTTGTTTTATTCAATGAACTTCCTCTCATCTTAGATTGGGAACGAAAACACACAAAAAAAAATAGACATAAAAAAGAAATATTGGTGGTTAAGCTATATAGTAAAATTACATTTATACTGTGATAATGGACAATTACATGTCCTTTATGATATCTAAAAGCACTTGAATTATATTATTGATTTTCATTAAAGTTTAAGACTGTTGACCGCTGAAGTGCCGAGTATAGTACATTGGTTGCTTGTTATATGTGATATAGATAGTCTTTATTTATTTTCTGGGTATAAATAGACCATCTATTCATGTAGATGGTATATTTTTTGGTATAAACTACATGTCCTTTATGTAGCCGACCCCGCTTAGTGGGAATTAGCTTGGTTGTCGTTGTATAAATAGACGGTCTATTTCTCTGTTTGATTTATTGGTTTCAGTTCACGCCAGTTTGCACGACACAGAGAATCCTAGGAGCTAGGGGTGTGCATGGTTCATGAACAAAACTGAACTAAACCAAATTTATGGTATGATTCGGTTCATAAAACCACCTTCAAAAACAGGTTTTTTGTCAAGTCAGTTCAGTCCGGTTTAGAACCGGTTTTCTGTCTGAACCGCCTTTTTCTTCCCACAACTGATTTTTTTCTTCTGCCTGAACCATCTTTTTTCTGCCTAAGATAGTCTTCAAAAAGGGACCTTATAATTTCCAAGGTCCTTTTTTTGCAGTAGCTGAGCACACTTGAATTTTTTTTATTTTATTTTGCTTCTGAATTTTACCTTATCATATTTTCATTCTTTGACTGCTTTGTAATTGGTTGAAAGCTTCAATCCGTTTCTTTTCTTCCCACACTTATTGCAAAAGGGACGTTGCCATGGAGGTAAACTTTACACACACACAATGAAAATCCAAATGGTAAGATTAAAGTACTGTTACACCTAAATGGAAACACCTTTCAAGTTCTTGTCTCCTCTATCCTTCAAGGTGTTGATGCTTTATTGCATGCAGCCCTCTCCTATTTCATCAAACTTGGTAAGCTAGTATTAGGGATGGATAATTTGTCAATTAGAATTGAATCAAACCGAAATATTTGGTTTGAATCAGATTATTGGTTCAGTCGGATTTGAGAAGAGAGATTGCTTTTGAATTGCAAATTTTCAAACCGAGTATTAGGGATAGATAATGTGAGATTTGACTTATGATGTATAGTTGAATCGTTTCAGATTGAGTCATGCCCTCTATATTTCAAAGTTTTTTTTCAACAATCCTAATGCTGAAACTACATAATACACTGTTCACTCTTGCCATTGTTCAAACACAATTCAACAATGCATGATATCCATCAATCAAAGCTATTTTTTCGAACATAGTTTAGTTTCTTATAAAAAACTGTTTACTTTAAACCTTAAAAATGTACTATTAAAGTTAACCTAATTTACAAACAATACTTTTCAAATAGAAGGTAGACAGCATGTGTTTTTCAAGAGTAGTGTTTCCTTTTTGATGGATTTAAAAGCATCTGTTATTTTTTATTTTTTAAATTCAATTTTATCAACTAAAAAGATCAAAATTATTCTGATTAATTTGGATGAGATAAGTCCTTGGTAAATTAGTTCACCTCTCATTCATCTTTCCTCTCGATTGATTGAATTATTTCTTCATTTTAAGCAACCCAACAGCAAATGATCAATTTGTAGAATAGAAAGAAAAGATGAACGAAAGGAGAAATAATTCTACAGACTTCTTTAGCTCAAATTAGTAAATGACTAATTTGGACAGTTTTAGTGATAAATTCAAATTTTAGAGTAAAAATCTATAAAAATTGCTCTTCTCCCATCAAGATTTGCTCACTCTCAACAGAACTTTCTAAAATATCCTTGCATAACCTAATTCACGCAAGTGTTAAACCCAACGTGACTTAAGTCACATCACTGTCTAATGGTGCGACTATCCCTATTCTCGATGCACCATGGCTGTCTAATGGTGAGCCAATTGATGGTCACATCGTTGGAGGCCTCTATGTTCGTGATTTTAATGTCCAAAGCTTGTTATGAGCATGGTAAGAGTTGGAACGCGCTTCTTGTTCGGAAGATTTTTAGTAATGACATAGCTGATGCAATTTTGCATACGCCCTTGTATGATCAACTCACCCATGATCGTCTCATTTGAAAAGCGGAATGAAATGGTTGCCATATGGTGCGGAGTGCATACATACTATTTATATATTATTTGTGGAAGAGTTAATTGATGTTTCTCATCTTCGTCGTCCAGGTAATTGGAAGAATATTTAGCGTTTGAAGGTTCCGTCAAAGGTTAAAAATCTGCTATGGCGTATGTGTAGGGGATGTTTACTGACAAAGGGGTCTCGTGCCCGACAAATTGTGAAAGTTGCGGTTCTGATCATGAGGACATGAATCATCTACTTTTTGACTGTTCGTTTGCCATCCAAGTTTGGAATTCCCCTGGAATTTGGTATGATGTCCAACATGCAACCATAAATACGGATTATGCTGTCAATTCTATTTTCTTTATGTTACAGAATCTGCCTATGACCATTCAACAACGTGTTGCTGTTATTTGTTGGAGTTTGTAGAACCTCAAAATTTGGAAGAATGTAACTGAGAACAGTGCCCAGGTTGTTGACAGGGCTCGACACATGCCTGAAGATTGGCAGGAAATCAATCTGCCGCAACCAGCAGCGTCTCTGCTATAGGACGCTCAACAGCTGCAACCTGCTAGCTCCATGCAGCTCAACATGTAGCACCAAAACAGTCCAGCAAGTTCTGTTTATCACCAATGGTCGCCACCGAGCAGTGGGAAATTCAAGTGCAATGTAGACACGGCCATTTCGGGACAATTTTAGAGTACATGTATTGGTGTGTGTATTCGAGATGATTTTGAGACTTTTGTTTTAGCTAAAGTGATGCACTTTGTTCAAGTTTATCCAATAGCTGTTGGTGAGGCTTTGGATCTATATCATGCTATTCAATGGATGTAAGACATGCAATTTGATAATATAGACTTTGAGCTTGATTCAAAAATAACAAAAGATGTTTTCCATTCCCGCACGGTCGATGTTACATAGTTTGGAAATATTATTGACGCGTGTTGAGAGCTATTCTCTACCTCTTTTACAAACTTCATGGTCGAGTTTATTATGTGACAAACAAATGCGGCGGCTCATGCCCTAGCAAGAGAAGCCACCTCCTTAGCTAGTCCCATTATTTATTATGCAATCCCATATTATATTAAATCTATTATTATCAATGAAATGCTATAAACATCTTTCCTTTAAAAAAAGTTATAAAAGAATATTTTACTTTTATACTTTCTTTAACTCACAAAGAATGACACATTTGCTTATTATACATAGCTTAGAAAAATAATATAAAGAACGATAATTATAATAATAATAATTTTGATTAGTTAAAATATTTGTGTAACTTTGTTAAATGAAAGCATTTGTGTATTCACCATTCACACAAAACAAAGTTAAATATGTTGATTTAGAAGTGGAAAAAAATAACCATTATTACATAAAAAATAACATTCATTTTATGAGAAATGCTAACTTGGTCACAAACACAAATAAAAAAGGTTTAGGCACGCACTCATAAATATAAAAAATAAAAGAGAAAATAATTGCATGATGGGACTAAATTCTTTTTCATTTATTTTTCCTCATTTACGTGAGTGTGCCCAACTCTTATTTATTTGTGTTTGTGTCTATGTAAGATTTGCTATCATTTTAAAACAATTTTTTATTTTATAAATATGACATTCATTATGGATTAAAGGAAGTAACATTATTAGGTACAGTGACGTGTAGATAATTAGTACTCAAAATGTTCATGATTATTGAGTTCACTTTTTAAGGTAATCATCACTTTAAAATAGCAATCATTTGCTCTATAACTAAATATTAAAAAAGTTTGTGAAAGCAATACAAATGCAAGAAAGACTACTCTTTCCGCCTTTTATTAGAAGACACAATATTGATATTTTTCCCTTAAACTTTTGTTTAAATTTGACATGTGTTATTAATATATTTATAATTTCTTAAAAAAAACAATTTATTTATAAAAATATAAATATTTGACTGTTTTATTCGTTCTTACATGAAATAAATCAATTTAAAAATTAACATATTTTAAAAAAATAACACATTTAATAAATTGAATGTTGTAATTATTTTTCTTAATACTTGTACAACAATTTTTTTCTTCTTAATATCCGTAAATTTTGTAAGTTTGTCTAATATAAACGTTTTAAAATGGAGATTTGCGTGTTATGTTTTCTTGGTTAATTAACACAATGCCAGCTAATGAGTAATGATTAGTAAGTTAGAACAAACCTAATCATTAGAGGGTAAGTATGGAAAGACTCATTTTAGGATTTACGTTTCGATTAATGAATAGTTTTCTTCTTTTTAGTGTGCTCAAGTTGTATACTACTACAAAACAAAGGGCGTAACATACTCCACCCATCACCAAAACAACCTTGCCTCCACTTGCACCGCCAATTTTTCCGTTTCATAGAATCTTAAAAAGCATATAGATTGTCGTGTAGTTGTATCAACTAAAATTCACACAAACAACTGCGAGATATGGAATTCAAATTCAAATAAAAGTGTCAAGTTTACTAGTAATATCAACACTGTCAATTGAGTTAATTCTAATAGACAAAAGAAAATATATTTTTATGCCACTCTTGATTAAACAAATTTTTTTTTGTCTCACTTTGATACAAATGATGTTTATTATAGTAGATATTATTTATAATTAAATAGAATATTCGCAAGCCTAGCTACCTTCAATTTACATATATATCTTTTTTATGTCACATACATATTTTGTATTTTATTTCAACCTTTTTCTCTTTTTCTTTTTGAAGGATTATCCTTTCTCTCATTGATGATCTGAATGAAAGGAGTATATAAAAATATTCTTTTTTTTGTCTTATATAAAGTGGTAATCAACTGAAAATAAATTCACACATAACTGTGAGGTCTCGGGTTCGAACCCAGGTCACGACGTCCGACCTTACGATTTCGGCATTTGCCAGTTAAGTTAGGACTTCTAGACAAAATATCTTTTTCTTTTCTAGAGAAAAGGAACATACTCCATGTTTTAAGAGCGTATACTATCAATTAATGTATCATTTCAGTAATAGCTTTATGTATTTAAATTTAATTCTAAAAGTTTTTGTCCTATGTAGGAGAACTTTTTATCGTGGCACATTTCTCACCCAAGCAACATAGTTTGCAAGTAGAGTTCATATTCTTCTAGTTCAATATTTTTTTGATAATAGTTTTGTATCATTTTAATCAAAAAATGGACGGTGAACAGATGATATCATCATCAAATAAAGGTGAATATAATGTAGTACTAATGCTGACAACATGCATCTAAATCATCAGTACATATACTCACAACATTAGCATTATTCTTTCTCTTTTGTTAAGAACACAGTTAAGAGTGTACTCTTTGCGTATAGTGTAGAAAAGAACAAAAATCCTTCATCATTTAAACTAGAAGAACAAAACAAAAATGGTTATGGGATATATCATTTCACCGCTTGGAAATGTAATGCAGAATAAACACATTTTAATATAATTAATTTACTTTCAAAAAGTAAATTAATTAATTAATTTTTTTAAAAAACTAATAAATCAATTTGAATTTATATTTTATAAAATTTAAATATTCCAAAATAAATCATGTAAAACAGCTGTGAAATAATTGTTATATACATTACAAATTAATTAGCTTTAACTTTTGAATATTTTAATTATTAATTTTGTAAAAATTAAATAAGTTGTACTAAGCATGAGGAAGGAGTGTAAGTGGTATAGATGTGGTGGATCTCTAATTTGTGAGATCGATATCGGTTGTATTTGTTCTCAACAATGATACATGTACATATCTTATTTTTCAACACTCATTCAACATCTCATTTTATCTCTATCTTTATCTTTCTATCACATTATTAACCTATTACATCTATCACATGACTCTCATTTTTTTTCTATTTTTCTCAAGGTGTTTACACACCCATATAGAATATATGCCAAATTGTTTGCATTTGTTATACGCAATTCATAGTTTTGATATGTATTTTTTTAGTGATAAACACTAATATAATTAGTTTATATGTATTTGTTAAAATTTATCATAAAACTAGCTGTATTATGATTATAATTTGAAAGTTTCTAAACTAAACTAATCATTTCAACAATGTAATTGTTATCAACAATGATACATGTAGATCTCATGTTTCCCAACACCAATTAACATTTTATTTTATTTTATTTTTATCTCTTTTTCTTCCTATCATATCATTAACCTATTACATCTATCATATCACTCTCATTTTCCATTTATTATACGCAATTCTAAGATCTGATAAGTATTTCTTTATTTAATAATAAATACTAGGCTTAATTGCAGTTTTAACCCCTTAACTTTCACAAAGTTGTGATTTTGACCCCTTAAGAATAAAAACTACAAAATGGCCCCCCTAAGTTTTACATCTGTAGCAGTTTTGGCCCCCCAAAGCCAAAAAAAATAAAAAAATAACACGTGGCACCTCACTTAGGGTGCCACATCAGCGTTGACTGAGTCAAAATTGACATTGGGGGTCAAAACTGTCACAGATGCAAAACATAGGGGGCCGTTTTGTAGTTTTTTTCTTAGAGACCAAAATCGCAACTTTGTGAAAGTTAGGGGGTTAAAACTACAATTAAACCTAAATACTAATATAATTAGTTTCTCGTATTGGTGAAGATTTATCGTAAAAACAGCTGCATTATGATTGTATTTTGGAAGTTTCTGAACCAAACTAATCATTTCAATATTCATATATTGTCAAAAAAAAATTTCAATATTCATATTTTAATATTTTTCTAAGAAACTTCAACTAAAATCTACTATACTTTTGTATATAAATACATCATTGTTCTCCTTTTCTTTCTATGTTCTTCTTACTGTCTTATATTCTCTTTCTTTCTCACAAACAAACATGGCCATGAGTGTAGATCATGATCAAGGTGTTCAGACAGGTTTCATTTGGGAAAATCATCCATGGGTTGATCTCCCAAATTCTAATAACTTAGGTGAGAGTAGCAAAAAAAGAATAGATACAAAACCATTGAACCAGAAAGAAGGAATTAATGAAGGAGATGCTCCCGTGAGCAAGAAGAGAAATCGGAGTGGGGCTGTAATTAGAAGTGAGAATAATATTACAACTGGTGAAGAAAAAGATAGAAAGTATCGTGATTTTGATCATGAAATGCACATATTGACTGAAAGAGAAAGGAGAAAGAAAATGAGGAACATGTTCGATAGCCTTCATGCCTTGCTTCCTGAACTTCCTTCTAAGGTAAATTCATTTTCATCTTCAATCATTTCAAAGATAATACTTGCATGATCATAATAATTTTAATCGTTTGAAAATCAAGTATTTCCTTTTGTTCCTTGAAGTTTATCTAAATCATATATGTCATGTTTCTTATTTTTTCTGATTTGGGACATACAAAAACATATTCAGGACACAAACATCTCTCTATTTCTTTGTATACTATTTTAATTTTCTCCTTCTCAATCAGGTTAAAAAATAATAAAAACAACAATCATATAAGCAAGGGTAACGACAAAATATGTATTATTTTTTTGTTAGGCTTCTTATGGGGGCAAAAGAAAACACTAAAAAATTCCTAAAAAAAACTCATTTTTTCACGCACTAATCCCCTAGGGTTCTTAAACTTCGATCCTTCTTGTTACCATGGTTAGGGCTGAGTTCAATGTCAAACATGGATCGTTTACTATGATTATTAGTATCTTTGATTGCACCTTGATTATTTATCTAATTATTCTAAAACCCAATTTTCACCTCAAGACGAATATCAGATTATAACTTTGGTTTCATAATTATTTATTGGTGAAATGCATCTAAAGGTCCTTTAAGTTGTTCATTTTTTCCAAAGCGGTCCTTTAAGTAAAA
>Ga0209282_1002548_pt1 | contig 10588 bp, 4 predicted proteins | sample Mtrugardesep15_FD_187529 | JGI IMG/M metagenome (GOLD analysis project Ga0209282, IMG submission 187529) | Root nodule microbial communities of legume samples collected from California, USA - M. trunc garden sep15 (SPAdes) (version 2) | ecosystem: Host-associated > Plants > Roots > Nodule...
TCATTTTTTTCTCTTCAAAAAAAAAAAATTTGGTAAAATTGCTATGACATTTGACTACTTTATTTCATTCCTTAATATGTGTGCAATTGGCTAAAGCGACACTCATTTTGAAACGGAGGGAATAATACATAATGATTCAAATAAATGTCCAATACGAGTAATTTGTAATGTTTTCATTTAGAATAAACAATAAATTTAGTCTATTAATTTTATAAATGTAATAAACAATATTCAATTATATGAAATTCGTCAACTTATTCTTTCACATCCTCTCAATCAGTGAAGCCCCGATACTTCAAAATGAATGACGTATCGTATCTCTTGCGTATCCTGCAGCTATATCTGTCTGATACGTATCGGGAGAGTATCCGAAGATTAAATTTTATTTAAAAAATAATAATAATTATCTGATACTTCCCGATACGTATCAGGAGAGTATCCGATAATTATCCTACACCGATACCTGCCCCAATACTTCACAATTAATGTTAACTAAAATAACTTAACTCTTTAGTATAGTGCTTCTTTTTTGGATCATATAGTATATCACTAACAATGTTCCTTTTGATACATAGTATAACACTTACTGTGCTCTTTTTGGGATATATTGTGTATGTAATTGACCAATCATCGCTCTCTTAATTATCAATATTATTTATATTTATGTTGATGTGCTACGAGCCTATGACTAGTTTCTTTTGTTTGTTAATATATTTGCATATTAAAAAATGGTTATGATTATATTGTACATTTAATTATATAATTTTTTTACCAACGTATCCCAGCCGTATCATATCTTGATTTTTAAAATTTTCCCGTATCAACGTATCGATGCAGTATCGTTTCCAGACTTCGTAGCTCTCAATCCATTTTGATGTACTCTCAACTTGAAAAAGCAATCAACATATGACCATGACTGATTGGTACATGGCCTCGGGTATAGAGGGGCCACAAAATTTATTAAAAAGGAAAACAAAAATTTATACGGCAAATATCTGTTATTAAAGGTCATTTTTACGTATGTAAAAGTCTAAAGACATCAATTTTGGTGTCAATTATGTATATAATTGAATCATTGCTTATATATTTAACTACAACTTAGTTGTTTGTTATTATAAGCGATGTTAGATTTTTTTTTCAACTCTTTTTAAACATGAAATTGTCAAGATTATAACGTGACCTCCAAATCATCAGAGGCGACTCTGAATATGATACAAAATTCTCTGACGTCTTGGCGGATTCAATTCTCTCCGACTTCAATGGCTACCGGAACACACAATTGAAGGCTATTATTTGTAACAACGGTCATTCCCTTACTCTACAACGGCTCCTTCCCGGGACTATAAATACTTACTCTTACAACAATACAAGGTACACAATCTCTCAACTTTAAACTCACACTCATTGCTTATTTTTTAAGTTGAACGTTAGAGTGTTTGAATGTGCACCCTCCACCTTCAATATCAATCAAACGCTGTCCAACTCCAACCTTCTGAATTTATCAATATCAAGTTACTAAGCTATATAAAGTATCTCAAACCAAACATTATTACGAAGCTATAAGTATACTGTGTTGAGTAAACAAATTTCTGGAAAAATACTCCAACTAAGCATGCTATAAATGACACTCATCTCAAAAAATCGACCTTGCTGACAGATGAATTAAATTGATTAATGCCTTTTAGTTTTAGGAGTATATTTTTGTCAAAACAATGTTAGGATTTTTTATTTTTCGAGGAGAAATTTTAGGATTTATTTTGTTATATAAAAAACGAGGGATAAATTGTCTGGTCTCTATAATTTTGTAGAGCAAAACGTTTGATCAGCCAATTTTTTTAGCCGCTTTGACTAATTTTTGTAAAATACAAAAGCACAAGAAAAAAAACAAAAACCAAAATCAAATTAAACATTTTGTTTTGTTTCTCACGGATCATCTATCATTAGAAAATGTGGGTCTAGTTGATAAGAAATTAACTCATAACTATGTAAAGATCGGAGTTCGACTCTTGTTAGAATTTTGTTAATGGACAACTTATAAGTACTCTCCAAGCCTTCAAGGTTTCTTTGTCTCGGATGAGATCTAGAAACCCAACTTATTTAAACTTTTATTAAAAGAAAAGTCTATCTTAACCAATGAGTATCAAAGACATATCCTCTCAAAAAAAAAAAAAAGATTATCAAGACACATAAAAACATAGATATCTCTCTCAACAATGAACTATAACTCAAACTTTGGTTTGATGCATTGTGGCGACTAGTTCATTGCTCTAGAATCAATTATTGTCTGGACAAATTAAATAAAATAAACATTGAAAAATATTTACATTTTCTTAACAAGTCAAATTTTGTTTATTCATTAACAAGTGATTAATTCAAAAAGAAAATTTATCTTCTCCAAACCAAAATTGCTCCCTTCCATACGAATTGACGAGAGGGAGCAATTTTGGATGGGAGAAGAGCAATTTTGATTCTAAAAACAAGAATAAGGAGAGGCCCAACAGTAAAATGGGAGTATTGGCCCATTTATGAAAAATGAAACGAATCCGCTCGCGCGCGTTTAAATCGAAATCGAAAAACGCAAAAAAAGGAAAAACACAAAAGGCGCTGTGATTGGCGCTTAAACCAAAACGTAAACCCCAAAATTATTCAGTTTTTCCCTCCTTCCATTTAATTTCAGATCTCAACTCAACTCATATATATTCCAACACTTCGCTATTTCGACCCATTTGAAGAAGATTAACAAATTAGGGTTAAATCAAAGAGAAAACGCTACGAAATGGCAACGAAGGGTACGAAAAGGGTTGATGCCGTCGATTCTCGTTCTGCTTCCGTTCTCGTTCGTGCCAAAGATGGCAGTGCTTTTGCTAAATGGTTCGTTATTCTCATTCATACTCTTTTTCTCAGATTCTTCAGTAGTTTAAGTTTTATTCTCTATTTTTTTTTTTTGTTGAAATTTTCAGTGATGAGTGTAAGAAAGATGTTCCTGTTGCACTCATTGACATGCACAATTGTAGCCTTGAAGCCAAAATCAAAATGAATCTCGGTAATCATCATTATTACTCATAAACCCTAATTATTAGTATTAGTAATTATTATTAAAATCTAAATAATCGTGCTTGTTTATCTTCGTATTTGGTTGTTCAGAATCTCACGCTGTTGAGCAAGCTGCTGAAGTGAAGAAACCTGAGAGGTGAAAAATTTCCCCCAATTTTCGTTTGTGAATATTGGACTCTGGTTTTGATTAGTATTTAGGTTTATTTTTTATTTTTTTGAAATATTGTAGGAAGAAGCCAAATTCAAAAGAACCAAATGCGAAAAGGGCTAAAGTTGGGAAAGGGAAAAAGGTTAAGGATCCTAATGCGCCAAAGCGTCCACCAACTGCTTTCTTTGTTTTCATGTAAGGGTTTGTTTTGTTTGTGTTGTTTTGTAATGACTTGGTTCTATAGTTTGAGGGTTTTAATTGATTGGTTTTATTTGTTACAGGGATGAGTTCAGAAAGATTTTTAAGGAAGCTAATCCTGATTCAAAGGATGTTAAGAGGGTAATGAACAATTGCTTAGTTGTATTGTGTTTGACATTGGTTGATTAACTTATGTAAGGGTTTATAATTGACTATGTTACTTTTGTTTTGAAAAATAGGTTGGTAAGGAAGCTGGTGAGAAGTGGAGGTCTTTGACTGAGGAAGTAAGTTTTGATTTGATTTGGTGCAAAGTGTTGATGTTTATTTAGGTGAATATGATGTTAATGTGATATTGATATAATGTTATGATATGGTTTAAATTGTTTAGGAGAAGAAGCCTTATTTGGATAAGGTTGTTGAGCTCAAGGCAGAATATGAGAAGGCCATGGAATTGTATAATGCTGCTACTGCTGAAAGCGAAGTATGTTTTCTTTTGGGCTTCTAATTTTGTTTCACAATAAGCTGTTGTTTATTTTGCTCTCTTTACTTACGCTGGTGCTATATGTACAGGATCAAGAGGGATCTGATAAGGAAGATAAGGAAGGCCAGTCTGATGACAAGGAAGCTGCTGCTGCAGGAGAGGTGGAGGAGTTAACTGATGAAGAGTAGGAGTGACATTTTGATGGTTTTCAAACTTGATTACTCTGTTGAAATGATCATTGCCTTAGTCTTAAGTTGTATAGTTTGGAACATGGCTTAGTTTTATGTTTAGATGTTACTGTTTTGATGAGTTTGAAGTTGCTTTGCAATATCTTTTTGCATTGTCCTCTTGGAATATTGCTAATGCCAGTTACATTATTTTCTATTGGTAAAAGTGGTGTGTTGCCTTCCATATCTTGCTATCATGTATACTGGTTGAATTGCATTTACAGATTTCAGTCTCATGTTTTCTATTTTTTCTTGACGCTTTTGAAATTACAGTTTATGAATATCAGCTACTATTTTTTAAAACACAATTTTCAATTTTAGTCGATTAATTTGTAACAATACTCAGTTAACAAAGTGGATTGCCTCAATACTCAGTGTGATCACGTACTAATACTCAGTGGGACCACGCATTATCAAAGTATGAATCAAACATGGGCATGACTATCTTTACTTCAAATATAACATGTAAAAATAAAAATCAATACATTATATTATTCAAATTAATATTGAATTTTGAATAAATTGAACTAAACAATAAGCATTTGTGATGCTCAAGCTGGAAATGAAAGATATTAATATAGGTGGAGCCTAATCTATCTCGTGTAACAATGGTCATAAGGCATGAAAATATATTATAGTTTAGTCAGCATCTCACTGACCAATTGTCCCTTATTTCTATCCCTTGCATGGCCCCAAAGGTTTGCCACATAAGCACAAGTTGTGGGCATAAGCAACTGGTGGAAAGATGTTGAATGGTCTAGTTTGTGGTATTTCTCCACATAGCCTGTTTGCCCTGAAACTTGCATGCTTTAGATTAGTTATCTGCGATAAGCTACCTGGGATTTCTCCTGTTATTCCATTTATTGATACATCAAGCCACTGCAGTCTCTGCAACTGACCTAGACTCGAAGGGATTCTTCCCATTATGTGATTTCTTGAAATATCCAACCTCTCAAGTTTAATCAAATTTGAAATAGAAACTGGGATTGAACCTGAGATATTGTTGCTTCCCAAGTTTAGCACCTTCAAGCTTGACCCTTCTGCAAATTCTGGAATGTGACCAGAAATGTAATTATTTGATACATCAATTACCTCCAATGAGCTGCTTGTCATGTTATTTATGATTGTTGACAGTGAACCGATCAATAGATTTCCATGCAAATCTATTGAAGACAACTCAGATGGCAATTTTATTTTAGAAATATCAAACCTCAACTGGTTGTTTGAGAGCTTGACCTCTTGCAAACTTGACATATTTGTGAAGAAGTTTGAAATACCATCAACCAGGCAGTTCTCTGATAGGTCTATGGAGCTCAAAGAGTCAGGTCTGGTGAATTGTGGAAGATCTCCCTTCAATTTACACCCGGCTAGACGCACGTCTTGAAGTTCCTTGCTTCTGATCCAATCAGGTACACTTCCCAGGCTGAGATTATTATAAGACAGGTCTACGGACAATAGGGCAGGAATGCCCTTGATAGGAATTGCTGGTAAGGGACCTGAGAGTCCATTTCTTGATACATTAAGTTTCCAAAGTTTCTGCAATTTTGATAAGGATAGTGGAACATTCCCTGTGAGCTGATTGCCGCTAAGTTGAAGAGTTGTTAGGGATTTCAGGCCTCCTATCTGATCTGGAATGTATCCCGTGAGCTTGTTATAGCTCAAGGACAAGTCTAAAAGGTTGACAAGGCTGAACAAGGAAATTGGAATTTTTCCTGTTAGTAGGTTATAGGATAGGTCTAGATTAGTCAAGTTTTGAAACTCCCCAACAAAATCAGGGATAGACCCTGATAACAAATTGTAACTGAGGTCAAGGTAATTCAAATTTCTAAGGGTTTTGAAACTTAGTGGGATGGGACCTGACAGCAAATTTCTTGCTATATTAATTTGAGCAAGGTTTTTCAGATTCCCTATTGTTGGAGGGATCGGTCCTTTCAGATGGTTCCCACTCAATGAAATTGTTTGAAGCAAGGACAAACGACCTAAGCTTGGAGGAATACAACCTCCAAGTGAATTATCATCAAGAACAAGATGTGTGAGGTGGGTTAAATTTGAGAAACTAGAAGGAATTGGTCCTGTAATATGCTTCATCCCACTTATCATCAATACCTCTAAGAAATGCAAATTGCCAAGTGCTGGAGAAAGAGTGCCCTCCATATAAGTGCCACTATCTCTAACATTAGAATTTTGTATCTGCAACACATTAACTCTACCTGTGGATGGATTACATTGAACTCCTTCCCACCCTCCGTCGCAGCAATCTCGGCCTATCCATGTAGATAAAGTATCTGTTGTGTCCTTCAAAATGCTTGCTTTAAAGCTGAGAAGAGAAGCTCTATCTTCTTCTGAACAAATTGGAGTCTCTGGTGATGAAGCACTTTCTATGAAAAAGTTGCTGAGTAATGAAAATATCAGAACAAGGTTGAAAACCCATGTGAAAAATTGCATTTTGAAAGGTGGGTCTTGATCAATTCAGTTTTTTCTCTGAAGTTGGGATCTGACAAGAGAAAGTTTGAGTTAGTAAAAGAAAATCTGACAAAAAAAAAAAAAGAAAGAAGATGAAGTAAATAAATTAGTAAAGAAAAAGTGTAGAAAAAGTACCAATCCGACATTGATTTATTCCAATGTTTCACGTAGACAGCAAGGTAAGATATGATGATGAAGTGTGTTGTCTCAAAATTATAATTCTGTTAACAAACTCTGCATGCAAGATTGTGATGTATGCAATCTCTTATTTATAGTTACATAGGAAAAACAAAGCTTGTTAGAAATTTTATGATGATGATGAAGGGTTGGATTAATTTAAAGAAGTTCACATGGTAAAATTGTGACCGTTTGATGGATCACGAGGATTCCTGGTGTATTCGAACGTTGGAGCGCACTAGATTCAAAATCTGTCAAATGTTATATAAAATTCACCTTCTTTCTATTATTTATACTGTCCACATGTTGCTTGTTTATGAGTAAAAAGGACTAGTATCATTTTTTCTTGTCTGCCTTGTAGAATCTTTACACATAGTTTTCATTCATTGTTACTTTCTAAGGTTGAATTAACCTTTACGACATTGTCATTTATCCAAATATTTTTACTGCCTAGTTAACTAGTTAATTAGAAATTGCAGTATTCTTTACTTCGAGTTATGTTTTTCTTTCTTTCCCTTTCTTGGAGTTTTATACTTAATTTTGAAAATTATGTCGACGGTCTTTTAAGTTTGACTTTTGAATTGGACGTTTAAGTTTATTATCTTTGAGTTAGTTCTTTATGTTTCTTCTCTTTGCATCGTTAATTTTAAGTTATATTCTTACCGCATTGTTATATGCTTTGTTACCGTTTCGTGAATGTGCAAATCACAATTTTTGCTCCATAATTAGAGATAAACGATATTTAGGTGCCCATTCATCACACTTCGTATTATAGATGAACGACTTCTATTTTAGATTCATGAATTTGAACAATTGTACTTTAATGAAGATATTTTCGCAAAAAATTAAATAGTGTTTATAAGGTTTTTGGATTTGTTAATTTAAATTTAACAAAATGATGGGATAAAGAAAATGGACAAATTTGACATGTCTATTGGAGCGATCTCAATATTAAAATGGCATGTTTATTTATTTTTAACAAAACATGTTAAAAAGCTACCGCATAAAAGATGAATTTGGAAAAGAAAATACTTCAATGATCAATCCAAAAAAATAATGTCAAACTTTTTTTTTGAACAAGCAAAAATAATATAATAATGTCAAACTTGAAGGATCACGTACATACTTTTCCCTTTAATTTATATATAGTTGTTATAGAAGAAATTATCAATTTTAGCAAGAGAAAGGTTAAAGAAAGAAGTATTGTGGAAATATCTTTGAAGGCAAGAAGAGAAAAATAGGTAAAAAGTAAAAACCAAGTAAAGTGGAATGGCCCATGCCCCATGGTAAACCCATTGAACGGACAATATATTAGATGTTTGGTAGGTTGCCACTTTTTCCATGTACATATACTTATAAATTATTAATACTACATTTAAATAGGGAAAAATAAGTTGCCCCACAATTATAAAATTGTTAAATAATTTTCATTTTTTTTTCTATTTCTTTTTTTTAATGGTTTTTTCTAATTCTAATGACATATATATAAGAAAAGTTTAATTTTTCAAAATAACCACCATCACGATTTATAAAGCATATTGTTAAGTAGCTATCCTACAGGGACATCAATATTAGATTTAGTGTAAATACTCAGTTTTGGCAAGGTATTGTAACAACTCGATTGGCAAGTAGGGTCATTTTATTTGGATAGAAACAAACAAATAAGAACAATAATCACTTATTCATTCAAGTCAAAATAACAATAATCACTTATTGCTGATTTTGCTTTTCCAACATGAAAGGGAAGTTTTGTGCAGTACAAGTAACGGTTCTAGGCGGCTTGTGTAATATGACAACTGTAAGCAGCAGTGATTATTGAAACCATATTAGTCCATTTTCATTAGGTGTGAGTGTGACATCAAAAAGGAATTATCCACATTATTTTGTCTATTCATTATTCATTAATAAATAAATTAACATAAAAAAATCAAATGATTAGACTCAAGTGGTTAATGAAAACTAAAAGTCGAATCGTTAAAGAGAATTCGAGTTTAAATTTTTAGTCAAACAATTCTTGATTAATTTATATTTTTCTCACAATCAAACTCATTATCATTTTTGAAGCCGGATGGTTAAAATAAAAAGCATAAAAATTATCACTGTTTGTTTTTCTGAAAGCATGATGAATATTAACTTTTCCTTCTCAGTAAGTATGCTTAGCTTGCTAATCACTTCCTTTACAGCAGTATAATTTTTTGTTGGCTTATCATTTAAGAATAATTAAAAATGGGTCCCTTTTATACTTGATTCGAGAACAATGCCTCTACATTATCCATTTAATCTGGAATTTGTCATGCATTGACTACTATTTTTTTGGGGCAAAAGTTCTATGCTTAATTTTGATTAACATTTTTCTCCAAACTATCTAAATTGAGAGTGTAGAGAATTTAAACTAAACCATTTGAATTTTGACTGATTATTTGCTAAATTTGTAAATTATAACTACAACAAGTCTTGTTAAAATAACAATACTAACAACAATTAGTGTTCTCTTAGATAAGATGACGCATATATATTCTAGTTTAACCAATGTTTTAAATTTGAATCCAGCTTTAGACATGCATCAACGTTAAAACTTTTAGGGTGAGTTTGTCGTTCATTTGAGTCTTACAACACTTGAGAGATTAGTCTCCACAATTGCACGCGGATGATACTTAATTTACCAAAAAAAAAAATACAAATAAGAGATTATTATTTTATTTGTATTCAATTTTTAAAAATTGAATTCATAAGCGTGTTTGCTTGGTGATACTTTAGCCGTTATTTATGTTTTTTGGACAAGAACCGTTGTTCGCTCTCGAGTGTAATTTTCCTTTTTGTCTTTCTTGTCCATCAAAAAAGAATAAGCAAATATCATAGAAAATGAATATCTTTTTATTCATAAGTATTCATCCTCGTGGTTCCTTATATAAACAATTGTAAATGTTCTATTTCAAACTACTAACATTGTCAGCTTCATCTAGATGTAATTTAATGTACACAAAGAAAGTAACGATAACTTATCCAGCACATGCCGCAGTTACAGAGTTCAATTAGTCAGACTAAAAATTGGACAACTTCTAATTATGTTTAAGAATTCTACATTAAATAATATATGATCAAACATATATTTATAAGTAAGGATATACATCATGGAGTATATAATAAAGTGGGATCAATAAAAATATATTCCAAACTCGACCTAAATCTAATTGGAAGTCAAACTGTGTGGTAAAATCAGGACCCAATTTGCAACAAAGAAGAAAAGAGTTATTAATTTCCTCAAAAAAGGAAAAAGTTTTAACGTGAGGAATTTGGGTCCCGAGTGAGAAGAAGTTGAAGTGGTGGGGGCAGCAATTTGAAATTGAAAAGAAAAGTCCTAAACTTATTTCGGTTAATGACTGCTTAATCACAATATTTTTTATTTTTTTGGTACAATAATCACAATATTAAATTGTCTTATTATTCCCAATCTAATCACGTACTGTAGTATCATAAATCCAAACAATCAATTTCAACCATTTGTACCAGTTGGTGTCCTGCTGGCCAATGAGAGAGCAGTGTTAGGTGAACTCATGGACCATGCATACAATGACGGTCCAATGCCCATATTTGGAATAGCATTAATAATTTTTGTTATGTATTGTAAATATTAAAATTTTAAAAATTATATTATACTTAAAGGGGATGTATCAAATAAGAAGTGATTTCAAAATGAGAAGTAAGAAGGTTAAGTAGCAGCCGTTAGATTAAAATACACAGTTTAGATTAAAAGTTGGTTTTAGTGGAAATCATGGGGTGGTTACATACAATTTAGGTTTTAGTGAAAATCATGGGGTGCTAGATCCACGAAAACTAAGA
>Ga0209282_1002549_pt1 | contig 10588 bp, 7 predicted proteins | sample Mtrugardesep15_FD_187529 | JGI IMG/M metagenome (GOLD analysis project Ga0209282, IMG submission 187529) | Root nodule microbial communities of legume samples collected from California, USA - M. trunc garden sep15 (SPAdes) (version 2) | ecosystem: Host-associated > Plants > Roots > Nodule...
CCCTTACATTTTGGTTTTCTCACTTCTGTTTTTTCTTACACGCTGATTTGTGTTGGGATGGGATATTGTGCTCTGATGGTGTGCCCTGCCCTGCTAGATCTTTATGGATTGGTGTTTTGATATGCTTTTTTAAGAATTTCACAGTTCTCTCTACTCTGCTTTTATGGATCGTTATTTCAAGAATTATATGTTTATTTTCAAACTATTGTTCTACTTCTTCATAATTAGATAATCGAGATATATGTTTAACCATTTTGCAGCAAGTGGCAGAATTATGAAAAATTAGAAACATTTTGCGATTCTTGACACAACAGATATGAACGGAGAATGGCTTCAAATTAGATAAATCGAATTTCTTCAATGATTCCTTCTTTATTGTTTTAAATTTCAAGCTTTTGATTATGAGAAGAATTGAACCTGTGAACATGCTTTTTCTGCAGCTTGGTATGTCTAAGTAATAACTTCCTTCTGGGTATGGAGCCTTGAGTATTTTTCTGGTGATCTCTATCTAGTAAATTCATCCGTTCAATGCTGCTGTGGGCATATATTTCACACACTCATCCTTTTCTCTTCTTTTACAAACAGTTAGCGATTATTATTTGTCTATTTTTCGAAATAACTCTTACTTTGATAATCAAAGATCCGTTTATCCGTTGTACTGCGATCAAATCTAGGAGACTTAATGCAACGGACAAGAATGGGGAACAGCTCCTGATAGATTAATGATCTTTCTTCAATGAGTTCTTTATTTATTTAATTACTGGCCTTTGGTTGCAAGGCATACAAACAGAATTTTGAACATGTTTTTCTGCATCACGGTCTGTCAAACTAATAACTTTCTTTGTTACAATGGGGAATGGCTCATGATAGATAACAATGAGTCCTTTATTATTATTTAATTTCTGGGCTTTTGGTTGCAAGGTATACAAATTGAATTTGAACATGTTTTTCGGCAGCATGGCCTGTCAAACTAATAACTTTCTTCGTTACAATGGGGAACGGCTCATGATAGATAACAATGAGTCCTTTATTAATTTAATTTCTGGGGTTTTGGTTGCAACGTATACAAATTGAATTTGAACATGTTTTTCTGCAACATAGTCTGTCAAACTGATAACTTTCTTTGCAACATAGAGCCTAGCGTATTTATTTGGTGATATTTATCATAATCTTTTTGTTACTCTTTGGTGTTGCAGGAGCAAATTTATGATTCTATCTATCATTCTCTTGTTTGATTCTTATTATTTTCTGGTTGATTCTTCAGAAGCTTGACATTTGCAGTTCTTATTTTAATGCTCTGATTGTTTAGTTTTAGTTTGTTTGGCTATTTTTGTTGTTCACAGGTTAAGTGTTACATAGGTTTGGTGTGCAACAGAAGTCTCCAATCACATTTCACCTTGTTAAGTTTTACTTCTGAAATTGAGAAATTGGTTTGTGCTACTTATCTTCTGTCAACTAACTACAAAGGATATTTGATTTGATATACACTTACGACTGTTCGCTAGGATTAATTTCGCGATCTGAACTTGGGGAGAAATTGGTGGAGATGAGTGTTTTTGCTCCCTGTACTACTTATCTTCTGTCAACTAATTAACAAGGGTACATGATTTGATATTCATTTTTGACTGTTGATAGGACTGGTGTTGGCAATCTGAACTTAGGGAGAAATCGGTGATGAGTGCCTGTTTCCTTTGTACTGTCAACTAGTTAACAAGGATACACGATTTGATACACATAATTAACAAAGATACATGATTTGACATACGTTTTCGACTGTTGCTAGGTTTAATTTGGCAATCTGAACTTGGGGAGAAATTGGTGGAGATGAATGCCTCTGTCTTTTGTACTACATATATTCTGTCAAATAAACATGACTTGATATACGATTTGATATTCCTAATTAACAAGGATACATAATTTGATATACGTTTTCGACTGTTGCTAGGATTAATTTGGCAATCTGCACTTACGGAGAAATTGGTGGAGATGAGTGCTTCTGTCGTTTGTACTACTTATCATCTTCTGTCAACTAATTAACAAGGATACATGATTTGGTTTTGATATGTTTTCAACTGTTGCTAGGATTAATTTGGCGGTCTGAATTTGGGGAGAAATTGGTGGAGATGAGTGCCTTTCTCCTTTTTACTAATATTGTTTTGTTGTTTTGAATGTTATTTGTCATTTATGATGATGAATACAGAGAGGGGTAGCTTAGATTGTGTCTATCATATGGCTACATGACAATCTTTGCACATTCGATTGAAATTGGTTCCACTGAATCAACGGCTTAACCTACGTCTTCTACAGGCTGTGTCTTATACTCCTTATTGTTGTTAGGCTATAATTTGGTCTTTATCAAGATTTTTAATATTTCCGTCTTTGTTTGATAGTCAGCATCCGCTTTTTCAGTTTCTGAGTTTTGCTGTGCGAGTGTTATGGAGGAGAAACCTATAAATGTGGCAGGAATCGAGGTTCCGTTCAGCCTTGGGATAAAACTGGTATTTCTAGCTGTGTTTTTTTGTTGGGATTTGGGATAGCGGGGTCCTCTGATGGTTTGTTGCAAGTATCAGAGTTTTACATACTATCCACTCTGCCATGTGATAGATCAGTAATTTTTTACATATCTGTATTTCTCATGCTAGTGATGGATATATGTGTTTTTGCCATCAGGAGCATGAATATTGAAGCATACAAGACTCTATAGTATATGATTTTGCCCAAGAGGATATGAAATTCTGGACAGCTTGGTTTGATGTTATGATTTAGTAGTCTGCCGTCTTTTCTAGTTAGATAAGAATAAGAATCTTCTGTCCCAAACTTGTAGCTTTGTCAGTGGAGTAGATATTCCCTTGTGGTTTGACCTGCCTGTATCTTTAATCTGTTTTTGACAGGGTGGTCACTTATTGTCATGATGGCGGTCTTTGTTTGGGGAGTTTTTCTATAGCCTCTATTATTTGATGATGTGCATAAGAGTAAATCGGGTTTTCTGAGTGCAACGGCTTCAAGGTGTTATACATCCTTTGTGCTTTCTGCTTGGATTGGTTCTTTGTATTTTATCCAGTCGCTGCAAATGTAGGTGGATTGTGAAATGCTTGTGTGGAATATCTTGATAGACTGTCCATTCAACTTTTCGAAAAAACCAGCCATTTCTTACTATTAATGGTGTGTCCTGCCTGCTTCTATTTATATGTATTTTGAAAGTTATCTTTTGATTGTTTGACCTGCCAGTGTTAACTAGAGTATAAATTGAACATCGTAAGGGACATAACTAAGCAAATGCTGTTTTATGTTTATGATGTTCTAATGATCAATTTTGTTATTTTCAATTCTCGTTTATATAATTTAATGATCAATTTTGTACCCGATCACCTTTTTTATTGGAAACCACTCGTGATAACTTCTGTAAGGTTAGTTTAAACTTCTATAGAGCAACGACAATAGAGATAATAATCACCATGTAACCTGTAGGGTAAAAAATTACAATTATAACTTTAGTAACTTTTTGAATTAACACCATCTGATCTAACATTATTAATTAGTACGTGTACAAGATCACATTGATAATTTTCTTTTGGAACTTACTCATGATAATATTATTATATCTTTGTTTTTTTGAATATGAATAATTAAAACTAGCAAAAGAATTGCAACATGGATTTTTCACAATCAAAGGAAAACATTTAGCCATTGTCTCCCCACTTCTCTTGCATCTTCCCTTCGTCCTCCTTTCCAGGTACGGATCCAGAAATTTTAACTAGTGGGGGGCATAGTCATAACAAAAAGAGAGTAAGGCTTACATTTTTATGTTTTATTCTGGGAGTAAAGAAGTTGATTTTTGTTTTCATTTAATTTGCTGCACATATGAGTCTCAGTTAACCTATTTCTCTCACTCTCTTTCTTTTTTAATGAGGTCTCTCACATTCTCTTCTTATTTTGACAACAAAAGCTTCTCTTTACCAATAAAAAATACATTAGCTTCTAACGTTTTACTTGTTTGTGCACAATTCTATTTCATGTGGGGGCAAAGCTTCAAAGTATCCAATTATTAGGGAAAAAATATTTAACTTGTGGGGTCAGCTGCCCCCAATACACAAAGGGTGGATCCGTGCCTGCTCCTTTCGTCCTCCTTTCCATTCTCCGTTTTCTTTTCTATAGCCATAACTGATATTATGGAAGAGGCGTAAGGTGCAAGTAATAACGTTCTTTTTGGAACTACATGGTTATCAGACTAAATAAATTATGAATTGAAACTTACTGTTCTGCAGTGCAGTGTGTTTTGGAACTGTTCTGGAACTACATGTTTATTTTCGAACTACTGTGAACATGTTTTTGATTATGAGAAGAATTGAACTGTGAACATGCTTTTTCTGCAGCGTGGTACGTTTAAGTAATAGCCTCCTTCTTGGTATGGAGCCTTCAGTATTTTTCTGGTGATCTCTATCTATTAAATTTATCCGTTCAATGCTGCTGTGAGCATATATTTCACACTCTGTCATGCTTTTCTTGACTCTTCTTTTAGAAGAAGTTAGCGAGTATTATTTGTCTATTGTTTGATATAACTTTTACTTTGATAATCGAAGATCCGTTTATCCGTTGCACTACGAGCAGGGAAGTCTTCAAATCTAGGAGACCTAATGTAACGGACAAGAACGAGGAACAGCTCCTGATAGATAGATGCCTTTGAACAAGGCATACAAACTGAACTTCTTCAATGAGTTCTTCATTAACTTAATTTCTGGGCTTTGTTTGCAAGGCATACAAACTGAATTTTGAACATGTTTTTCTGCAGCACGGTCTGTCGAACTAATAACTTTCTTGGCTGCAACGGGGAACGGCTCCTGATAGATAAATAATTTTTTCTTCAATGAGTCCTTTATTAATTTAATTTATGGGCTTTGATTGCAAGACATACAAATTGAATTTGAACATCTTTTCTGCAGCATGGTCTGTCAAACTGATAACTTCCTTTGCAAAATAGAGCCTAGCGTTTTTATTTGGTGATATCTATCATAATCTTTTTGTTTTCAATATTTCTTCAACTACTGAGAGTATGAATATTTCTTGATTCGTTACTCTTGGGTGTTGCAGGAGCAAATTTCTGAATGACGATTTCTCACGACTCTATCTATCATTCTCGTGTCATCCTCATGTGGTGTATTCTTATTCTTTTCTGGTTGATTCTTCAGTAGTTTGATGTTTGCAGTTCTTATTTTGATGATCTGATTGATTGTCCTCTAATACCTCTGTTACGACAAATATTATTCTTCGTAGACAGATGTTGGTTTGCGTTAAGGTATTGCTATTTTGATAATGGGTAATAGTGATGTTTTGCGGATAAAAGACTGGAGTTCTGATATGAATTTTCTGTTTTGGATGTCGCCAATTGAGTCTCAGAAAATGGTAATGTTTTTGCAAAACTTGATACATCACTAAAATAACCACAGTTTGTGTATTATTAAGTGTACAGATTCATTTTTGCAATCTTCATTTTATGGTGACCTGATCAAAGCATACAAATTGTAAATCATTTTTATTTCATTTTATTGTCCAGTCTTCTCGATAAACTCCTTTATGTGCAGGGAGGGTTGTGATTACATGTGAAAAGTCTAGCCGTAAGTGTTCTTATCCCTTCATACTGCTGTTATCTAACATTTTAGGTTTTTAACTAAGAATGTCGAACAGTGGCTTGGTTTGGAGATTTAAACTATCTTCCTTCTGTTTGTCATGGTGTAGTGTTTTATGTACATGAGTCATCTGTTGTTCACAAACAGAAGTCTCCAATCACATTTAACTTTGTTAAGTTTTCCTACTGAAATGGAGAAATTGGTTTGTACTACTTACTTATCTTCGCTAGGATTAATTTCGCGATCTGAACTTAGGGAGAAATTGGTGGAGATGAGTGCTTCTGCTCCCTGTACTACTTATCTTCTGTCAACTAATTAACAAGGATGCATGATTTGATATTAATTTTCAATTGTTGGTAGGATTGAGTTGGCAATCTGAACTTGGGGAGAAATTGGTGATGAGTGCCTCTTTCGTTTGTACTACTTATCCTCTGTCAACTAGTTAACACAAGGATACACGATTTGATATAAGTAATTAACAAGGATACATGATTTGACATACGTTTTCGACTGTTGCTAGGATTAATTTGGCAATCTGAACTTACAGAGAAATTGGTGGAGATGAGTGCCTCTGTCATTTGTACTACTTATCTTCTGTCAAGTAATTAACAAGGATACATGATTTGATTTTGATATATGTTTTCGATGGTTGCTAGGACTAATTTGGCGAGAAATTGGTGGAGATGAGTGCCTTTCTCCTCTGTACTACTTATCTTGTTTCTATAACTAACTTATATTGTTTTGTTGTTTTAAATGTTATTTGTCATTTATGATGATGAAGATATCCTCTTCATTACAGAGGGGTAGCTTAAATTGTGTCTATCATATGGCTACATGACAATCTGGCACATTCGATGGAAATTGGTTCCACTGAATCAACGGCTTAACCAACGTCTTCTACAGGCTGTGTCATATACTCCCTATTGTTGTTAGGCTATAATTTCTTTATCAAGATTCTTAATATTTCCGTCTTTGTTTGATGCATTCGCTTTTTCAGTTTCTGAGTTTTCTGTGTGAGTGTTATGGAGGAGAAACCTATAAATGTGGCAGGAAGCGAGGTTCCGTTCAGCCTTGAAATAAAACTGGTAGTTTTCTAGCTGTGTTTTTTTGTTGGGATTTGGGATAGCGGGGTCCTCTGATGGTTTGTTGCAAGTATCAGAGTCTTGCATATTATTCATTCAGCCGTGTGATAGATCAGTAATTTTCTACATATCTGTATGTATGTCTCATGCTAGTGATGGATATATGTGTTTTTTGCCATCAGGAGAATGAATATTGAAGCATACAAGATTCTAAAGTATATGATTTTGCCCGCAAGAGGATATGAAATTCTGGAGTCTGCCGTCTTTTTTAGTTATATATAAGAATAAGAACCTTCTGTCCCAAATTTGTAGCTTTGTCAGTGGAGTAGATATTCCCTTGTGGTTTGACCTGCCTGTATCTTTAATCTGTTTTTGACAGCTAGGGTGGTCACTTATTGGCGGTCTTTATTTGGGGAGCTTTTCTATAGCCTTTTTTATTTGATGATGTGCATAAGAATAAATCGGTTTTTCTGAGTGCACCGGCTTCAAGGTGATTTCTACTTGGTTATACATCCTTTGTGCTTTCAGCTTGGATTGGTTCTTTGTATTTTCTCCGTATTTTCTCCGGTCACTGCAAATGTAGGTGGCTTGTGAAATGCTTGTGTGGAATGTCATGATACACTGTCCATTCAGCTTTTGCACAAAACCAGCCATTTCTTACTATTAATGGTGTGTCCTGCATTGTTTCTATTAAGAACAACAACAGTAATCGAATATATCTCTTTGCTTAACCAAGTATGTGGAGTCTATTGTTTCTCAGTGCACAAATCAGGCCTGCTTCTAGCTTAGGAATGCTTAATGTGTTGTGAAAGTTGTGGTCAAGATTATCATAGCATTAGACTTGGTACAGAGCTGGTCATTGTTCTATTTATATGTGTTTGCAAAGTTATCTTTTGGTACAGAGTAGAAATTGAACATGGTAAGGGACATAACTAAGCAATGTTGTTTTATGTTTATGATGTTCTAATGATCAATTTTGTTATTTTCAATTCTCTTTTATGATAATTTAATGATCAATTTTGTACCAGATCACTTTTTTTATTGGAAATCACTCGTGATAACTTCAGCAAGGTTAGTTTAAACATCTATTGAGCAAGGACAATAGAGATAATAATCACCACCAAACGTGTAGTGTAAAAAATGACAATTATATCTTTGTATTTTTGAATTAACAACACCATCTGATCTAAGTCTAACATTATTAATTAGCACGTGTACCAGATCACTTTGATAGTTTTCTATTGGAACTTACTAATGATATTAAAACTTCAGTAAGGTTGGTTTTGAACTTCTATTCGGCAATCACAATAGAGATAATATTATCATATCTTCGTATTTTTGAATAATTAAAACTAGCAAATGAATTACAACATGCATTTTTCACAATCAAAGGAAAACATTTAGCAATTGTCTCCCCCTTCTCTTACATCCTCCCTTCGTCCTCCTTTCCATTCTCCGTCTTCTTTTCTAGAGCCGTAAGTGATATCATGGAAGAGGCGTGAGGTGCAATTAATAACGTTATTTTTTCATAGCATGAAGCCTCGATTCTGATGAGAATTTTCTCTTATATGTTACTGATTTAGTATCAGATAATGGTAGCAATGTTTTGTGATGTGAAACTACATGATTATCAGACTAAATTGTGAAATGAAGTTTGCTGTTCTGCAGTGCAGTGTGTTTTGGAACTGTTCTGTGTAGCATCAAGCAATCAGGTTTATTTTGATAAACTCTTCTTGGTTGTGAAGTGTTTTCATCTCAGTAATTCTCTGTAGAGTTTTACTGTCCAATCATTTCGATTTACTCCTTTATGTCATTAGGGTGTTACACGCAAGAGATAAGTCTATTGATGTTTCAGTCTTGTTTTACTCCTGTATACTGAGATGTTCAACCTTACGGTTCTCTGACCGTTTAAAACTACACTTTCCGGGCTTTGATTGCAAGACATGCAAATTAAATTTTAAACATGCTCTTAATCTAATTTATATTGATAATCGAGAGATCCTCTATTGGTTTTGCAGCGAAACCTCTTGACACAAGGGACAAGAACGACTCCTGATAGATAAATCAAATTTATTTAAGGAGCTGTTCTTAATTATTTTAATTTGATTGTAAGGCACACAAATTGAATTTTGATTTGAACATGTTCTTAATTATTCTGCAGCGTGGTGGTTTGTCAAACTAAGCATGGATTTGATTTGGTGATATCTGAAATTATTTTTGTTTTCAAAATTTGTTTATTGTTTCGTTATTATGCGTTAAATCAGTTAATATTTTCTGATTAGGTGATCTTTTTAGTGTTTCAGGAGAAATAATCACGATAATGGTAATATCTAGTAAATCCTTCATAGCATAGATAATGTTGTGTGTAACTTAATACATGATTATCACCCTTGGTTGAATTGTGAATTGAAACATGTACCTGCTTTCTGCAGTGAAATGTCCCTTGAAAAAATACTGTTGTATCAAGCATACAGGTTTATTTCGGAGAACTTTAGTTCATAGTGATCAAAGCATACAGATTGTGTATCATTTTCATTTTTTTTGTTATGTGAGAGGTGAGTAATTGATATGCAAGGAGGGTTGGTGGTTATACCTGAGAAGTTCAGCCTTAGGTTTTCTTACACCATCTTGCTATTGATTCCTTACATTTGCGTTTTTTTAGTAATCTGACAGTGTTATAGTTTGCACAATTTTGGAGGAATTGGGACTGCTTTGATGAATCTGACATTTAGGTTTTTATACTTATTCTTAGACTTGGAATAAAGCTGGCCAAACCTCTTCCTCTTCGTTCAGCCTATGGATAAATAAAAATGGTTATTTCTTTCCTTGCATATTGATTTGTGTTGGGATGGGATAGTTCTGCTCTGATTGTGTGCCCTGCTCTGGAGTTTATCACTTTTTGTTTGGGTCTTTGATTTGCTTCTATCAAGGAGATCTTTATGGAGTGGCGTTTTGATATATGCTTTTTTGGATTGTAGATATCAAGGAATTCACGGCTCTCTCTACTCCTCCTTTATGGATCGTTTTTTCAAGAATTATATGTTTATTTTAGAATTATTGGTTGTTCTTCATAACTAGATAATCGAATCTTCATAGTTAGATACTCGAGATATGCGTTTAACCATTTTGCAGCAAGTGGAATTTTGAAAAACTAGAACATTTCGCGATTCTGGACACAACGACTTCACATTGATAAATCGAATTTCTTCAATGATGCATTCTTTATTGTTTTCAATTTCAAGCATTTGATTATGAGAAGAATTAAACGGTGGACATGCTTTTTTCTGCAGCCTGGTTTGTCTAAATAATACCCTCCATCAGAATATGGAGCATTGAGTATTTTTCTGGTGATCTCCAAAAAATTTGTCCACTCATTCTTTGATCCTGAGAGCATATATTTCGCTTGCTTTATGGATCACGGGCTATCAAGAATTATTTGATTAATTATATGATTATTGGATATAGTACTTCATGATTAGATAATCTAGATACATGTTCATTTGTTTTGCAGTGAGGTGAACATTTTGAGATTCTTGATACAACGGATAAGACCAGAGAACAGCTCCAATTAGATAAATCAAATTTCTTCAGTGATTCGTTCTTTAGTATTTTTATTTCTTGGCTTTGATTCCAAGGACATAACAATTGATATGTGAACATGTTTTTCTGCAGTGTGGTTGGTCCAAATATTAATGACGTTCTTTATTCATAGCATGGAGCCTCGAGATTTGATTTGGTGATAACTAGTAAATCTTTTTGGTTCGATCTTTTCTTTATGGATCTCTAGCTTCTTGTTTGGTTTCTCCGTGATTAATTAATTTCAGGGTTTGCTATTAATGAGATCGTTAGGATATACTTAACGAGATCAAGAATTTCACGCAA
>Ga0209282_1002550_pt1 | contig 10585 bp, 9 predicted proteins | sample Mtrugardesep15_FD_187529 | JGI IMG/M metagenome (GOLD analysis project Ga0209282, IMG submission 187529) | Root nodule microbial communities of legume samples collected from California, USA - M. trunc garden sep15 (SPAdes) (version 2) | ecosystem: Host-associated > Plants > Roots > Nodule...
TTTGTATCCAGGTTATCTATATCACCTTCAGATGTCAGGATTCCCTTTAAGTTTCAACGAAGACAATTCCCTTTGTCTGTATCATTTGCAATGACAATTAACAAAAGTCAACGACAGTCGCTTAAACATGTTGGTGTATATCTACAAACACCTGTAATTTTTCACATACAGTTGTATGTTGCTGTTTCAAGAGTTACATCCAGAGAAGGACTAAATATATTGATCAAAGATGAAGATGGTGAAGATACCAATATGACTTCTAACGTCGTATATGATGGAGTATTTCGCAATCTGCGATGAAACAACATGTCAATTTACTAAAAATTTCATATTCTCTTACCGAATTATTGATAGGATTACCGAATTTTCTTCAGATTTATACATTTTATGGAGTGTTTTATTTTGTCTACTCTGGATTATCATCTGTTATTTTTTCACCGTTACCAATTATATATTGCATTTTATTATTCTTATGTCATTTCTTTAGTAATAAACCTGTGCAGACACGGGTCCAGTTTCTAGTTGTTAGTAATTTTTTTTTTTTGTTCAGTTCAACCGTCCGTTTTTTTTCCCCACCCCCGCCTTCACCCCTACAAATTAACAAAATTTTCAATTTTCCCCTTTTTGCTGTTTAACTTTTTCCACAAATTTTTTCACCCTCGTTTTTTAACATTTCCGTCCAGCGTGAGTTCACCCCACGTGATATTCCAGGTACCCATTTAGGAAAAGGATGAATTAAGAAAGCAAAGTAATGAATTAGTAACTCATATTTAAATTTCTGAAAATCGGTTGAATTCATTTCTAGTTAGTTCTTCGAAAAAATTGAGTAGGACGTTTTCAGAAGAGAAAATCAAATTACACAAAGATCATTACGAGTAAAAGCAAAATATTGAGCCAAGTTACCACTAGAAAAAGGCTGTAAATATTTAGCCAAGTTACCACTGAAGAGTAAGATAGGCAATTTAAATAAGATGTACTTGGGATAACGTAAAATTTGTAGCAAATAGTGAAGTATTAAAAAGCAATCAGTCGGGCCTGGAGAAAAAATAGCCCAAAAGCCCAATGATTATACGACGCCGTGTAGTAGTGGTTCCCCATTCTCTCTCTTATGGTTGTTGTTGTTGTAATGAAATGATAGTTGAGTAAGTGAAAAAGAAAAAAGGGAAGAGATTGAGAAAAGAGAAATGAGCTTAACATCGACGGCAGCTTACGTTGCTCGGCGCGCGGCGCAGAGGGAGAAGGTTCGGATTCTGTATCGCCGTGCTCTTAAAGACACTCTCAACTGGGCCGTACATCGTCACCTCTTCTACGACGACGTATTCCCTTTCCCCCTTTCTCGTTCTTTCATTTCCCCAATTTCATTCAATTCATAACATTTTCTCTCATTCCATCCACTTTTCAGGCTTCAAACCTCCGCGATAGATTCGAGCAAAACAAACACGTGGTTCGTTGTTTTCCAATTTCAGATCATCATCATCATCGCATCTTGCAATTGCAATTGCAATTTCACTCACTGATTGATTGTAATTTACAGGAAGATCTCGATACGATTGATAGGTTGATAGCGGATGCTGAAGCTAGCTACAATAAGTGGCGTCATCCTGATCCTTATATAGGTAAAACAACAACATATGAAATGTTCACAGTAATAAGCACCTGTGTTTGCCACTGTTATTCAACTATATTATAACTTACAAACAGAGCTATTAGTTTTAAACATTTCATTTACCTCGGCTACAATCTGCCTTCACACACACTCACAATGTATTTCCCTTTTTTTAGTTTTTCTAGTCTTGAGGGTTCATTTTTCTCCTTTGCTTTACAATGTTTGTAAAAAAATTTCGTTCCTCCATCTCTGCCCTGCTTTGTTATTTAATCCGATTCTGATACTGGCTTTTTTGTTCTTATTTTTGCTGTATAATAGTTCCATGGGCTCCTGGTGGTTCCAAGTTTACTCGCAACCCAGCTCCACCTCAAGGGGTAAGTCATTATGGTTATATGCTTTCTTTATTTTTTCCTTTTTATTTGGCGAACTTAGCTCATACTTATATGCATACATATACATGTATATGTAAGTGTTTGTGGAGTTTAGGACTAGTTCTTTAGATGCGGGAGATATACCCGATGTCCTCTGCAAGACACTAACACCTGCATATAGTACTGCATTTTTCCCTTGCCAAGACCATTGTGTTGATATATCACATCTGATGACCCTATCATGTGAGAGTATCACATAAAATGGTCCAAATATCTGTTTTTTTGTGTAGTTTAAAGTCTCTTTGGAAATGAACCTAACTTTTCTGTGATTGTTCAGTTAAGTGACTAACCTAATTTCCATATAGCTAGGAATAAGTGTGCTCCATTCCCCTTTGAAATTGTACATTAAACATGCGTATTAGAAGTTAGAATAATGATCCCCTTAATTTTCTCTCTCTGATGATCCCAATTAGAGGATAACAAATCAATATTAATTTTTGAACAAACAATGTTATGTTTGAAACAGTATAACTAAGGTCTCAGGTTGTCATAATCATCTAACAATGAAAATGAAGAAGGCTATGAAATTGATGAGATTGTAGCTATAAGAAGGGATCTGACAAGGGAGAGACTACCTTGTAAATAAAAAGAGAGGGTTGTTCCGAAGGAGAGAAGGCGTCATGCGTGTTTCCATTTCAATTTCAACTTATAGCCAGGGCCCATGGAGTTTACCTATTTGCTCTTACTTTCAATATTTTCTTCTCAATAATACCCAGGGGTGTTCACATGACACATTACAATTCAGGAAAATGGTCTTATAAAGATGACACCTATTACGTATGCTCAAATTAAAAAATAAAATAAATTGTGGGGACAGTTGGCCTCATTGCACTTAACTTGCATTCAGCTCTACTTTTGTTGAGAGCTTAGGAGAGGGAGAGTTTAGTGTGTAAACTCGACCGGCTTCACAACGAATTGATTCTCTAGTGCATTAGGTCAGTCAGTTGAATGTTCATTCGGCCAAACTTAGCTCCTTGATAGCAATTGTTGTGGGATCACTAAGTCCTTCTCAGACCTGCATGCTGAGGTGCGAGAGGCATTCCAACAGCAACACAAACGCGCCGAGTTGCTGGACCATGCCACTACTACTACTTGAGTAGGAATGGTGAACCAAGTTGATTTAAATCTGTTGAGCAAAAGTGGAATCCTATGCATAAGAGTCATATCGGGAGAGTTTATCATCAGGTTGTGCATTAAAAAGCACATTACAATCTAGAGGTAAACCAACCCAGTGTCACCCACCATGCATTGTCTTTTATTTTATAAAAAATGATTTTAAAGATTAAAAAAAGGGAGAAAGTGAAGCCACCTGTATCAACCCTGCATGACTCGCTTTGGCCTACAGTTTAATGAGTTGGTTCAAAATAACATTGGAAAATGCGAGGCAGTAATCCAATCCACTAGTGAATTGGGTTGACTCACGGGTTTTGGCTCACGTTTAAACAATGGCCTACTGTTGTTTCCCACGAGGAGGCCACAAGAGAATGAACAAGCAAAGGAATGGTCTGGAGAGGAATGGTGGAACCCAATATCAAGGGACATGTAATTGCTGGCGGATGTTAGCGCTGTTGAATTTGGGTACTTTTACCGTCTTGGGGACCTTGGGGGAAACCTAAACCGATTGCATCACAAAGTCCAAGAGCGTCAATCAAGAGGCCCGTGTCATGCTCAAGGGAATTCACACAGTAATAAGCACCACCCTACTGCCATGCAGCGGGTTTTACAAATAGGTAAACTCCAATTATTAAAATACCTGATCCTAGAACATTACCAACTAGTCTTAGAGCGCCATCAGTCAACAAATAAACCTATTGATAATTGGATGCTAATGTCTAGGAGGCAACTAGGAAGAGGGAGACAAACTTCTGTGATCAGTTTTCGCCCTTCTAACTCGAGGACATTGCAGCTTTTCATGCGGATGGTATTGACGCGTTCCTTGTTATGGTTAAGGGGCCTGGTAAGGGTAGGGATTAAATTGTAGATTACAAATGAGAGGAAAGTTTGTTGGCAAGAATGAGAGAACAAATTTGTTATACATTGTAGTTCAGAGGGTGTGTGTTTCCATTTCAGTTTAAGCTTATAGCCTTGGCCCACGGGATTTGACCTTGGCTTGGAATATTTCTTCTTGATTTATGTATTTTCTTCCGAATACCACAAGGCAGTTAATAGGGTGGGGGAAGCATGTGGTCTATGGTGGACCTGCTTGAAAATCTTTCAAAAATTTGACGACGACTAACGGCGCCGCCTTTTAGTAGAAGTTCAGTGTCCTCCATGTCCTTATGACTAAGATAGTGCCTGATCGGTGTTGATTCGACAAAAACAAAAGAAACCATAGGTTGAATTTTGAGCAGTAATATTTATTTTTCTTGTTTTTTGCCGAACAGACCCGATTGGGTCATCGTTTCATTTGTGAGGACAAGTAATATCACAAGCCTTTTACTTAAGAGGAGTGATATCAATCGTTTTTGTAGTTTTAAATGATTTTCAAGTATTGATCCACTGTAACACTTTATCACCCTTTCAGAAATTTACTTCATTTGTGGGACAAGGTCCTATCGCCAGGCTTTTATCACTCTCCAGGGTCCTCTTGTGAAACCATTTACCACCACCCGTCGTATACCGAAATCAAGGTCTTGCATAGATCAGTAATAAGGTCATTTGCTGTTTTCCATTATTGATCAGATAGAATATATTCATAAAATATGACAACGACTGATGGACATATCAAAGAATAGGAGTTCCATTCTCTATTTGTGAGTAAGGCCGTTGTCCTTGTTGTATGCTGGTTTTGATCATGTTTGTCCTTGTTGTATGCCAGCTTTTATCGTGCTCCTCGTTTTTTCTTCTTCTTTTTCTGTTTGCTATGAACCTTATATTTGTTTTAATATATGTTGCTCTAGAATGTGCTTCTTTCTGACTGAATTTGTTTGTTATGTTCTGGGTGCAGATTGAGATAATTTATGATTATGGCCGTGAAGACAATAACTGAAACCTTTGATTTTCTTTTGCCCCTTGCAATTAATAAAGATTTGCAATCAAATTGTTCTGTATTATTACTAGATTGTGGATTAAATCACCTTCTTTTACTGTTATGTGATAAAAATTGAACAGTTATGATGTCGAAAATATTTAATCGCTTCTGAACCAGTTGGTTCTTGTAACATTTTATGTGTTAAGCCTTATATTGGTACTTGTTAGTGCATGTTGGGAGTTTTCAATAAACAAAACTTATTCCATAAATTGTCTGTAAATTCTTAATCATGATCTCTTAAATTTCCTGCAATCATATGGTAGCTATTTAGCTACATTAGAACGCCATCGATTATGATAGTTGATGAGAGTTGCTTTACTACCTACGAGATTTGGGGAGCACAGCGATATGTAATGCATGAAAATTGAGATATCAGACGTGTGAATAAAATTCTGGCTACTGAGCGTGTAAACTGTAAAGACAAAGAAACCTTATACTCGTCATTTATATTATTTTTCTACTCCCCAACCCAAAAATAAAACATCCGGTTTAAATATTTAAACCAGGTCTTACGAAAACTAAACTTTCAGTTTGAATATTCAAAGTGGATGTTTTGTTTTTTTTGGAAATCTTTGGTAAAATATATGAGAAATGATATTCGAACAACCATTTTGTAACAACTTTTGTGACAATTTTCTCTCATACTCGTTGTGTTCTTACTTCCTCATTCTATTGCTTACTTCCTCATTCTATTGCTTTGGTTTGTTGTGCCAAAACATATTTTGCTTTGTATATTTTGGTTTTGTTCAAAATATAGTTGTTCAAATAACATTTCTCTTATAAAAAGTTTGATCTCAACCATTTGGTTTGGATTTTTTAGTTTGGGTCGAATTTGAACCAATTTGATCAAATCTAGAAGTAGTTTGATTCGAATGATTGATTTATGATTTAAAACCCGTCTTCAAATAAAATTGTTTTCTTTTTTTGTTATTGAGGTACTTTATCGATTATTTGCCCAAAATATGAGTGTTGATCGATTGATTTCAAAGTTTTGCACCAAATGTTTTTTCCTTCTAATTTTTAGGAATTTGATTTTAGGAGTGTTGCTAATGTATTACGAGTAAATTAATTTGTAGAAGTGAATATCTTGGACAAGAAAAGTGAAAAGTGATAACAACACATTGTCTAACATACATTTTGGAACACTTTTTTTGATTGGTTATTTTTCATATGAATATCAACTAACTAGGTGAGTCCTTTATAAATTCTGTAGTATTATATGAATTTTAACCAGTTAAAAAGTGTATTGAAGAATGTGCTGATGTTATTTATATCACTATTTCGTATACAAATGACATTTATTGATCAAATGGTAGAAAAAAACTGTTTGAGGCAGAAAAGTATCTTTTTTTTTTCTTTTTCTTTCTTCTTCTGGTTACAAGGCAGAAAAGTATCCTGTGCAATATAGATTCAGCCCCATTTTAATGCTTTCACTTTTTATTTTTATTTTTTGTTTCCTTCAATTAAACATGTTTTGAAACAGTCACCTAATGCAATTTGAATTTGTCCATGCTCCGAGTTTTCTGAATTGATAGTTTGGTTAAGCACGCGAAATACGCTGCAAAAAAGGACTTCTTCCCCATTTCCTATGATATCCATATCATATCATATTAAACTAGTACTAGTACCTATATTGTTTAAGAAATTAACCAAATGTTGGCATAATTTTATATAAACAATAAAGGTGTTAGTGTAATTTGTAAACGCTAAACGCTAGTTTCAGTGAGCTTAGTCCAAATATCGCCAAATACAAATACAATAACCAATAACATACAAGGCGGATCCAGCTTTGTTCTAAGCTGAAAGCGAGTTTAAGATGTATCCTAGGGAGTAAAAGTGTCGTTTGCGTACTTAGTATCTAGAAGAGTCCGTCGTTGTTGGGTGTTCAAGTTTTTTTTTTTTTTTTTTTGCTGCAAATAGACAGGTTCCTGATTTAATTTCAATCAAATTCTTATCCCAGTAAGCTCCTCTACATAAAAAATAAATTCATCCCTTTGTTATTTTGTGGTTTTATTCGGTCTATACAATTTCTGATATTCCCGTAGGGAGTCTCAATAGGATTCTTACTACACTTGCATGCTGAAGTAACCTAGATGACGATGCTGTCAAACACCACCATTCCCAGCTTCCGTTCAGCATCATTGCGCATAATTGGAGCTCTAATTGCTATGGCCTTGCTGTTGTGGACCATCCGCAATGGATATCAAGCTGCAACTGAGCCGCAACACCAACTATATGGCCAATGGATTTCACATGTCGGAGTATTGATTATGCTTGTTGGTTTCCTGCTTCTGGCTATAGGGCTACCCATAATTGCAGACTTGTTTCTTGGGTTGTCAGATGAGCTACAATACCCAGCTGAAACTGATCTAAATCTTCATCTGCGTATCGCCCCGAAAGTGAAAGTTGATTCCTGTGTCTAGTTTAACCTGAAACTACTACAAGCCCGCAAACAGGCCTTCACTGTTTTAATTACGTGTTGAAGCAGATTAGACTCCAGCACTTGCATATACATATGCTCTATACTTTTTCACCTTCTTAACACAGATTATTTATTTCTTTTACGTATTCTACACAGTTAGATGTTAATTCTACAAGTCATGAGTGAAAACTTGCCTTCAAAAGCACCAAGGGTCTTATGCAACACATGCACCACAATTGTTCTGTTAAATTGACTTGCTAATGAATGTTCTAAGGTCATTGTTTTAAGTTTTCCAACGAGATAATTTGTCGGTGGTAAGTTGAGTATATCTCTTCTAAACGTAACAAAAACAAGACTTATAAAAATTGTTTATTCTTGACTTGTTAAGCAATGTCGTGACGACAATCACTAGCATTTGTCATAACTCTTTTGCTACAAAACATATAATACAAGTGATTGTAGCATCTTTTTCACTGTTCAAGTTCTTTAATAATAATCTTTCAAATAAATTGCCAACGCACAAGGATATATCCATACATTAAAAAGTAAATGTAATAGTGTTTGTGAATATGATCACAATATTCATGCTCTTGCTAACAATTTACACCTGAATGATCAAGCCTGATGTAGCAAGCAAACGCTGCTGATCTCTGTCTCTACTATGAAAACCTACACCTGCAAAGATCTCCCCTTAATCTCGACTATTCGTGATTAGATCTAATGGTCGATATTTTACTCCTCTCAATTACGCATGTGCGTGTCGCTTGATACTTGTTGTGTTTGAGAGTGTGGAAGATGGAGAGTGACTAGTGAGTTAGCGGGTGAGATGCTAAAACATAGAGCGGGTTAATTCGTTAATGTTTTATGGCCAATTGTTACATCCAAATCTGATTCAACCAGTCTCACGAGCTGAAAAGCAAGGAAGAAAAAACTCATTTATTTTGTATAAGCTAAATTGAAGACTCAAAGGTTGGGTAACAATCTGAACCTTCGATTCAACAACACAATATGAATATTGCTTTCCTCTTTCTGAAGGTCAAACAATAGGGTGAATCACATTTTACCACAAAACATCCATGAGCGAATGGCTTGGTGAGCAAATATGTTATGTGTGTGTGCGTGTGTGGTAGCATTTGACAGTTTGCCCTCACAATTTTTACAAATAAGGGAATGCATTCAATTATAATTTCACAACAAAATGAAGGTTTGTACAGTAAAACACAACATACAGTGGAAAGGTAATTCATTCCAAAATATTATTTATAAATAAACTGATCAAATTATAAAGAGAAATATATATAGATACTGGAGTAAACATCTAGCAGTGCTCAGCTCAGCTATTATACAAGATATGTCTACTTGTTTTATGGAAATTTCCTCCATAACCAAGAGAAGTAGTTATGCACTCTAATCTCTCCGCAAATGCTGCAGTGCACATTCCAAACAATCTGTATTTTGTGAGAGGAACCGGATAAAAAAAGAATGAATCCCTTGCTTACTTTGAGTAAGAACTGTGTCCATGAATCACGTGTCCTATATCTTTGAGCAATTTACAAAAAAACAAAGCCCAGTAAAATAGCATGCCCATTTTGGAAAATTTACAAGACTCCAAGTATAAACAATAAAGGCTATTGCAAATGTGTTGCAAAGCCAGCTTATAAAGCTATGCACCGACATGTGCTTGATTTAGGGTTCACTGGTTTTTCACTGGTTTTGTGCCCATCTGCTTGCTGTTCTCCTCTTCTACTCCCTGTACTGGTCTTCTCCTTCATCGCGTTTGGTTGAGTTAGTAATTAGTAGTATTCTCAAAATGTTTTCAAGAAATGCTAGTTATGTTGGCGGGGCTCTTAAATTTGTGACTTACAAGTTGATTACGACCTTACGGATTTAGATTTTAAGTTTGATCAAGTATTTATAGTGAATTCGAGGGCTTTCCTTTTCCTATTTATAATATTGGAAAAATAGTCATTTTCATTTCGTCTCTCAATGTGTAATGAGTAGCCAAAATAGTCTCTAAATTCTAAAATAGTCTTGATTGTACAATCAGGCCTATTTCAATGTCAGGGATTATTTTGATACGTTGAGGGATCATGGTGGTTATTGGTCATGACTATTTTAGAATTCAATATAGATTATTGTGGCAATTCATTACACATTCGGGGAGTATTTGTCTATGATAGTGAAATGCTTAATCTATACGCATAAATATGTTCACTTTGCAGGATCATACAACTTATTATCGAACCTATGATTGAAACTCCTAAATAACAAAACAACAATATTTCACAGAAAATTTATTAATTTGTTTGTAACAATTGATAAAAGCCAAACACAAGACTGCGAAATTACAATGAACAATCAACATAATGCATCAAAATTAAAATTTCTATTGAAATAGAAAATGGCAATGAAAGTACATGTATCGCTCAGACAAACGACAAAACCCTAAAAATGGGAATGAAGTCAAATGAGCTTGAAAGGAAGAGGCCAAGGAGTAGACCTGGGAACTTCAACCTTATCTTTGATTCGTTAAATCATCTGTTCTCTCTTTGGACGAGATTTCCCATACGATCCCTTGAATCTCTTCCCTTTCTTTGTCTTTTTATCACCGCGTCCGCACACCATCGGAGCTGCTACGCTGGAAGAAGAAGCACAAGGCGTCTCCGACGACGCTCCTCTTATCAACCACCGTGCAGCTACGGTGCACCGCTGCATCACACTAGCGCCACTACTCGCCATACACACTTTTCTTCGTCTTCTTTGCTGTTTGCTTCCTTCTCTCGCTTTGGTTTATGCAACAATGGAAATCATATGGGCTAGGCCCATTATTGGGCCGTTATTAAATAAATATAGAACTCCTCGTCTTTTAAACATACCCCCTATTTTTACTGCTTTCGGGTGTTTTTCCTTTTTATTTTGGTGTGGAGAATTATGACTATACGCCAAGTTTCTGACAAGGGAGAAGTTTTTTTTTTTTAAAAAAATGGTTAATGAAATTTAAATGGAATATATGTTTCTATCAAAGAAATGTCATTGTTTATCAAATTAATTAACTCCCTGTCACCGATGGTACATTTGAGAAATAGCATGAATGA
>Ga0209282_1002552_pt1 | contig 10581 bp, 8 predicted proteins | sample Mtrugardesep15_FD_187529 | JGI IMG/M metagenome (GOLD analysis project Ga0209282, IMG submission 187529) | Root nodule microbial communities of legume samples collected from California, USA - M. trunc garden sep15 (SPAdes) (version 2) | ecosystem: Host-associated > Plants > Roots > Nodule...
AAAAGCTACCTTTCGGAGCTTCAAGAAAATCGTAAAATTCATTGTGATTCCGAACATGCAAGTACAACTAGACAAGCAGCACATTGGATATGAATGAAGCCATATTCTTATAGAAGAATTTTGATATATATGGCCAATGATATCAGTCGATGGTAGGGAACTAGTGATATCAAAGTGAGTGAGTATAAAGAGGATTATAATTGAATGTCTAGAAAATCGGGTACAGTTTTCGACAGACTTCTTAACGCTCACAGTGTCAACGGGCATCAAAAGATCAATAACTTTGATAGCAGAATTGGATGAGATACGTTTTTTCCTTGACGATTTTGAGAGAGTACAGGTACATGCTATTTCTTTATTTAGTTGTTGGTTGATAAAAATTTATCGGCACATTGTATTACTTTAAGCTTTTCATTTTCTATATCCCAGTGTTGGGCTATAAATGTATCTTTATCTTCAGCTATTAGTTTTCCATTAACGATTAAGTTCTATTCACGATTTCCCTTGTCTGGTTTTATTTATACCAGTTAAAAGAATTATTCTTTTAACGAACTCAGTAGTTGTGAAACTATGGAACTTATAGATTTCCAAATATCACCTGTAAAACAATGGGCGATTTTCATCAAAGGAATAGCTAATGAAGTCAGGAGAAATGATATTGACACTCAAATTTAACAACAAAAATTGACAACAATTTGGATGGTTAATGCCGTTCAAATATGTGTTTAATTGCATTCAGTGGATGATTAATGAATAAAACATGGTGTCACAACTCATTACCATCCATTAAACGTAATTAACCACAATTTTAAACATCATTAACCACAATTTTCAAGTGTTCAAATTAGTTATTATAATCATCCAAATTATATTCAATATTACATGATCTTGAGGGTATCAGATATACATGATAAGTATGTACTACAATTTGTGTTTAAAAATGCACCTGAAAATCGTGGTTAATGAGTTGCAACACTTTGTTATGTAAGCCATCTACTAAACATAATTAACTAACTGCATTAACCATCAAGTTGTTGGAAAAAATTTCTGTTCCATATCAAAACAACACAGCTCTTAAGTCAATGCATCTACTCTTGTTGTTCTGCTTTATGAACTTTGTCATGAGTTGTTGAGATTGATTGTGTATATGATAATTTAAAATATCCGAAAGCTGTTTCAACTTTCAACATGGTCTTCTGACTTCACTTCTGCCACAGGTTGGCAGTGGCCCAAGAATTTGTTCGCCCTACCATGCCCCCTTCATGTGAAAGTGTTCATGGCTTGAAGTGTGGACAAAAACTAGCCCAACTGTACCTACCTCGTGTTAAGTTTAAATTTGATAAATAGAAATGACAATGACAAGATTGAATTCTTTCTCATTTGCAAAAAAAATGTAAGCGACTTTGATACCATGTTAAGTAATTCATTCATTTAACATGTCTTTTGCATGTATTTTGAAGTTTTTTTTTTCTTTCTTCTATACGTTAAGTAGTCTGATTTCTTGTGCTGTTTTTAACGTTCATTTCAGCCCTGGCAATTGTTCAAATTCTCTTGATATCTTGTTTCTGACGATGTTATAATATCTTCAATGCGGAAGAGAGTACAAGAGCACCAAAAATGAAACAACAGAAAGTTATGGTGTATGAGATTTTAGCAGCAGTTTGCATGTTAGATTAGCATGAAATTGTGCTATTCAGGCTTATATTTTATTCTGCCTATTTACATTTTGAGTTTTTTTACTGCCACAATTATTAGTTTGTTACCATGGAAGTGGAATTATGTTTGTAAAAGTTCTCATGCATTTTGGGGTTTGTTTCATATTCTTTCTACCTGCCTAATATTTGTGCAGCATCCAAATTTATATTGATAAATGGGTCTTTAATTCTCTTAAGCTCAATAATGATGTTTCAATATTTGTACCCAAAAAAAATGTTTCAATATTATTTACCCAAGGGATGATAAATGATGATCATATTCTCAAGTTGAAAATTCTGAAGTTTAGGGTCACCAGACTAAATAAACTGAACAAATTGAGTCAGATGCAATCAGCTACTATTATTTAAAGGATAATTTTTGTCAATAATATGTAAAAAAAAATACACTTTGTAAGGGTGTATATGTTGTCATTCCTAGATTTGATTTTTATATATTTTCCTAAATTATTAATTTAATTGAATAAAGAAGTGCATATTTGAAAATCAAAGAGTTAAACAGAGGGAAATAAACACATCAGAATGACAAAAACACTTCTTTCTACAGTATGAAATTTTTCCTCTAAATTCACGATTCAATTTTAAGATTTGTGAGAAATTGATCTTTGCTAGTTTTTTTTGTGTGAAATGTGTCTTCCACATGCAATGTAATTGCAGAGACTAATCCTTCGAATCGATTAGAATTACAATGGTTAAGAAAGTTCTCCCTCAAAAGATTTAACATCAACTTTTCTTTACTAGTTAGTTAGTTATAGATAAAACTCACCAACTTTTCTTTTTCATTATATAATATATTTCCTCTGAAAGATTTGAAAAAGGTCTTGGTTGTTATCTTCTCATCATATAAAAAGGTAGAGCCAGTACAAAGAGTAATAATGCACACAATGATGATCCCAACCCTGTAAGCGAGGTCTTCCCTAGCCACCTTGCATGTAAAGAATAAATTTCACCAACAAAAATAAAATAAAATTATTGAAGAAACAATACACCCATTGCCTAAGCCCTAATCATGATCATCACACCATTCTTTTCATAAATGGAAAAAATATATATAAACATGAAAGCTATGTGAACCTGTCTGTCATATATATAGTTCATAGGGTCCTTTGTCCATGCTAGCCACTTTCAGACAGTTCAAAATATAAAACTCTTTTAACTTTATAAAAGAAAAAAATCACATGGAAATCCGTTTATGGTTGAACATGTCTCCCCAAAAGATAAACAAGAAGCAGTATAGGAGCAATAATGGTAATAAGTTGTTAACATGCAAACCTCCCCCACTCCAAGTTTTCTCTTTTGTGTTTGCAAATATTGTCAAAAAAGGGATAATCCAAACCATCATTCATGCCATAATTCAAGGGTGTGTATAGCAGTGACACTTTACATTAAAAGTGTGTATGGTGTTCGACACGTGTCTGGGTCAGACTCTCAAGTGTCGGACACCAAACACATGTTACATTTAATTTCTTTCATTTTAAATTACTATAAGTGTCACTTTGTAATATCAGTGTCATGTCTGATGTTTGTGCCTTGTGCTAGTTTAAAAGCATTTTAATAGGTGACACCAATTATGAGCTACTCAACAATTATAGACTAACCGAAAGTGAACATTATTTGGTCACACCATTCTCTTAGATAATTGAGAATTCATGACCAAAGGTATTAAGCACTGCTCATATATTATACATATTCAATTACTTTTAAGATATGCTTGTTAAGCAGACATATGACCCAAATTTAGGCTTATGCATAAAGCAACACCATATTATTGGCTGTTCAAATCAAGTATAAACACTCTGGCAATGTCACATAGATCAAGCTGTCCTCAAATGTTTAAATCTAGGAGCATATCAATATCATCATCAATAATCATGGTATGGTAATGGTATAACATTCTTGTTCTTGTAGATTTTGAATTTGTAGTTCATTCCTTTAATATATCTTGAACTATTTGAAGCAAATCAATTGTGTAGTAGTAGCACTATAGTGCTACAACGTAGCAGAACTTGAACAAATTGCTATTGTTTTGTGATACACTTAGTACAAAGTGTCGTTAAATAGCGACTATAGAGGCACTATAGCACTGCAACGCATCTAAATTTGAACAAACCTCTATTTTCTGCGTTTTTCATTTGACAACAACGAATTGTGTAATAATCTTTTAACATTGCTTAAATTGCAGGATTTGGAAATTTGAGTATGGGCAAAGAAATGGGAAATAATAACACTTCTGCTATCAAAGGTACATGTTCTATTATGAAATGCTGAAGAAAATTTGTTGAAGTAGATAAATTTGTATTTTTTTCTTTCCTTTTTTTGAAAATTTATTTGTCATTTTTGTAGAGGAAGATAACATAACTGAAGTTGATAAAAAGAATCTCATAGAAGATATTAGTGAAAATGCAGATAAGATATCACAAGAAGAAAATCAGAATATACCAAAATCTTTGTCCAAAGATGCTATGGAAAAAGCTTCAAACACTTCTAGTGATATAAAAATTGAACTTGGAAAAAATATACAGCAAGAAGATGATCATGCAGATGATGATGTAAAAGAGGAAATTGAAACTATTTCAATCGCTGAAGCCGATGATGGTTATGAGAAAGCTACCCGGTTTGATTCTAACAACACAACAAGCATGCTTGAAAGTGATTATTCATTGGAAGAAGATGCTCATGCAAGTGGTAAAATAATGGAAAATCAAATGCATCCAAAAACTGAAGAGGATGATGCAATAACTGAACTTGCAAACATTTCCCTGCAAGAAGAAAGTCATGGCGATGATGTGAAAGAGAAATCTCAAATGATTCCGACAGATGAGGCCAAAGATGTTGAAGAAAAAGATACAAAACTCATTTCACACAATATAGAAAACAAGCGTGAAAATGATTCATTGGAAGAATATACTCATGATCATCATGAAAGTGACAGAAATATGGAGAATCTAATGCATGCAAAATCTGAAGAGGAGGATGTTCAAGAGAAAGGTTCATGGCTGAATATTGAAGATGCAACTACGGAACTAGAAAAAGTTTCGCTTAAAGAAGAAAGTTGCGACGATGATGCAAAAGAGAGAAGTCAAATGATTCCAATGGATAAGGCCAAAGATGATGAAGAGAAAGCTACAATTGATTCATTGGAAGGAGATGGTAATGAAAGTGAAGTAAATACAAAGAAACAAATGCATCCAATCGATGAATCTGAAGATGTTGAGGAGAAAGATACAGAAATGGCTTCTGAACATACAAGAATTTCACTTGAAAATGAGTTTTTGAAAGGCAAAGATGATCATGAAATAGCTGCAGGGTCGAGGTATGATGATAAAACAAGTGTACTTGAAGATGAAGATAAACCTCAAGAAGATAAACAAGATCAAAACATGATAATTCCTTTTACTAATGCCATAGATGTTCAAGGAGAAACTTCAATCTTGGCTTCTGATGATGATCCATTGGATTTGAAAAAATCTTTTGCAGGTGAAGGTTTGTAACTTTTTTTCCTTTCAGAATAATACATGTCAAATAGTCTCTCTGTTACTTTTTAACTGCCGCTTTTGTAGAAAAAGTTTTGTTTACGTATTTATATGTCATTTTCATAGTTCAATACAACATTAATCTTTTTCTTTTTAATAATATTTTCAACTATTTATTCCAAAGAGAAATAAATAGTTAAGGGTTATTGAAGTAGATTTGTCTTTTTCTTTTTTGAAAATTTATTTGTCATTTTTGTAGAAGAAGATAACATAAGTGAAACTGATAAAAAGAATCTCCTAGAAGATACTAGTGAACATGCAAATGAGATATCACAAGAAGAAAATCAGAATATACCAACTTTTTTAGCCAAAGATGTTATTGAACAATCTTCAAACACTTCTAGTGATATCACAATTGAACTTGGAAAAGATATACCACAAGAAGATGCTCATGATGCCGATGATGTGAACGAGAAAATTGAAAATATTTCAATAGCTGAATCCAACGATGCTTATGAGAAAGCTACATGGTTTGATTCTAACAACACAAGAAGCATGCTTGAAAGTGATTATTCATCAGAAGATACTCATGCAAGTGACATAACTATGGAAAATCAAATTTTTCGTCCAACAGCTGAAGAGGAAGATGTTGAAGAGAAAGCGAAAGGATTGGATTCTGAAGATGCAACAGCTGAACTTGGAAAAGTCTCGATGCAAGAAGAAATTCACGACGATGATGTGAAAGAGAAAACTCAAATGATTCCAACAGATGAGGTCAAAGATGTTGAAGAGAAAGCTATAGGACTTATTTCACACTATATTGAAAGCAAGGTTGAAAATGATTCATTGGAAGGAGATACTAATGAAAGTGGCATAGATATGGAGAATCAAATGCATACAACTGATGAAGCTGAAGATGTTGAGGAGAACGCTATAGGAATGGATTCTGAACATACAAGAAGTTCACTTGAAAATGATTTATTGAAAAGCAATGATGATCATGAAATAGATGCAGGGTTGAGTTCTGATGGTAAAACAAGTGAACTTGAAGATGAAGATAAAATTGATGGAAACATGATGATTGCTTTTAACAATGATATAGATGTTCAAGGAAAAACTACCATCTTGGCTTCTTCTGATGATCAAACGATTTCGGGAAATTCATTTGGTGGTGAAGGTTTGTAACTTTTTTCTTTCAGAATAATATTTTTTTATTATTTGTCGTTTTCAAAGTTCAACACAACATTAACCAGGGCTTTATGAATAAAACTATTAACTATTTTATTTCCGAGAGAGAAATGAATAGAATGAGATAATAAATAGTTAAGGATATTACCGAAAGAAGACAAATAATTCCATCAGAAGTAACAAAATTTATTGGTTGTGTTGGTACGTGTGTAAACAACAAGTAAAATTGAATGAAGAAAGTAACTATAAGTAACTTGTAACACACTCTATAAATTATTTGTGATTCTGTTTTATAGGGGAAGAAATGACTGGAGTCATACAACCTGAAAAGTCTCCATGTGCTGAATCAGTTGAAGGTGAAAGCTGTGAGAGCTCGCCAAGTTCTTCATTTGAAGGCGGTGAGGAATCTCTGAAGCAAGAAGACTCGTGCTTAAGAAAAAATCTATCAGTAACATATAATCATTGCCTTAATGAAGTGTCTTCAATCAAACAAGGTTAGGACACTTCTTCTATTAATATTTTCAATAGTGTTGATCCATATATACTTGAAAGATTCCAGATTAGAAACCTATTTGGATCGACTTATTTGAACTTATTTACTGACATAAGAATTTGTGAGACTGTATGGGAGAACTTACGGAAGTAGTTTATGACAAGTCTGCAAGTTGTTTTCAGCTTACTTCTATAAACTCTCAAGAATATCTTATGAAAACAACTTATAGCTTATATGAAAATAATTTGACTTTACTTTATCTTCATTGTTATAGAAATAGTTTACACGTATTACTTATAAGTGCTTTAATAAGTTGTTTATCCAAGCAGAGCCTAGATTTAATTGTTCCAAATTGCCGAAGATGTAAACATGATGAAAATTTAAACTCTCTTCATTGTCTTGTTTAAATTCTATCAGATGAAGAGGAAACATCGGTTTTAACATTGAATGCTATGAGTACATCAAATAATTCAGAACCTCAGGAATCACCAAGTGAAAATCATGATGAGATGGTTAAATTTCCCTCTGATCATTCTCTTCAAGGCAATGAATCACTCCTGAAAGATACTTTGCCAGATGCTGATTCTCATTTTCAACAGATTAACCATGATGTTTCAGAAAAATATATGGAATCTCAAGAACTGTTATGCTCAAACAAGTTAGATGGAACTGATGTAAATGAGTTTGTGAATGATCTGATGGATACTTCAGAAACTACATCTGATCCCCCAAGTATTGGCAACAACAACAATGAAGAAAATTGCAAGGTACTTAGGGCTTGTTTGGATTGAAATATCTCATGCACTGTTAAAAAGTTGTTTTCAGCTTATCTTCATAAGCTCTCCATGATAGCTGATGAAAATAGCTTATGTTTTTTTCTTCTTTAAAAGGGGAAGCATGAAGTGGTACTAATGATCATTTTACGATTGTCCTCGAGGGGATTTGAAGTTTTGAACTCTGTCCTTTAGGTTACAAAATCAAAGTCTTAAAATTGAGATGCTACATCATTGACAACTTATAGTTTATATGAAAACAGTTTGACTTTATTTTATCTTTTGTCATAGAAATAACTTATGAACACTTAAATTATAAGTGCTTGAATCGAAACAGGTCCTTAACGAAGAAAACAAATTGAGCGAAACTGGATCAACAAATGAGAATCCACAGGATTGTAAGCAAGATCAATGCATAAAGGAACTTCAAGAGTACAAGTCTGACATGGCCAATACATCTGATATCACAATAGGGTCTAATGGAGACTGCAATCGAGAAACACATGCAGCTCTTGATTCTAGTATCCTTGATGCTTATGTCAGTAATTCCATCAAGAGTTCAGATGAAAGCAGTGCTGCTCAAGAAGAAAAAAATCTTGTGGTTCATGAAATTGAACCGGTTTTTCTTATTGCAGGGTCAACTGATGTTGATTGCATACATCAAAAGGGAGAGAATAATAGTAATAAAATTGAAGACACAGATGAAAAGACAGAATCTTCCTATGTAGTGTTAAGTAAATTTGAGGAAACAAACATGTTAGAGCAATGCAATTCTGATATGCTAACTACAAATCAGGAAGAATCTTTTTCTTCGCAGAATTCTTCTTCTTTGTTGCATATCTATAAATACCAGCAGGGAAATGTAGACCAGACCAAAAGTTTCACTGCCACAACCATGATTAAACCAGGTAGGAAGCAAACAAATGACAGCATATACTTTTGTGCCACAGTTGACAAGCTTGGCCATGTTTACTTTCTAACAAAATTTTCAATTTTTACTTTGTATGTGGTGGCTGGTGTTAGGGAGTCAGAGGAGCGGCATGAGCAAAAACGAGCTAAATGATCAATGATCACCAAGAGACCGGACACCACATTTATACCCAAAATCTTAAGGCTTTCGGACAAGATGTGGTGTCCTGATCTCTCAGTGGTACTGAAACATTAGCCCTCTGTTGCTCTTGAAACTCCCCTGGACTCCCCGACAGCTGGAACGGTATTTGGTTATGAATTTTCTTATTAATTATGATAGAGAGCTAACTAGAGAGAATGAATTTTCTGAAACACTGAAATCAATATTAACAATTCAAAACCCACTTGGGTTGACCCGGTGGTATTGGCTTGGGACTTGAGAGTGTGCTCCTTCTCAAGGTCTCAGGTTCGATTCTCTCCAATGCCAATTTAGGTGGAATAATTTAGTTTCTTCAAATAAAATGTTTACAATTCAATATATGGACTATGTAGATGAAGTAGCAATTGAGAAAGAAAGGGAAGATTATTCACAACATTCAGAAGCAGCTTCACTGATAGTGGAAGAGCAAACAACTTCCACTGAATTAAGTTCAAACAGTTCTACATTTGCAAATGGTGGTTATGAAACAAGGGAGAGTGTAACAAGGCTAAGTACTGAATCAAATCCTGATAATCCAAACATCACTTGTCAGATGCAAAAATCACCAAGCTTCAATCTCAACCTCCGAATGGAATCAAGACGAGAAGAATCCGATCAAATTCCATTGCTTGATAAGTCTTCAGACGATAGCTTGTCAAACAAGGCAAGTCTAAATATCAGCAACTCAATGCCTCATGATGAGCATGGTCTCATTGAAGAGAAAATAGTTACTATGGAAAGAAGTTACTCAGAGATATCTAAAGCTTCATTCATTGGTTTTCTAAAAGAAGAAAAAGAGGCTCATCTTCTAGTCATTGCACAGACACAAGATAACAATGCTGACTCAAAGATGGAAGTGTCATCTACTTCACCTAAAGGAAAAGAAAAGCGCAAATTGCGGTCTTACTTCTTTACTAGCTGCATTTGTTGTGCAACTGTGCCAAGTTAAAACCTTGAGAATTAAACATTTTTTGTGTTATGAGTTTCTTGTTAAGAGTCCCACATGGGTTAGGAGTTGGCCTGATAATTTGTTTATAAGTGGGGGCAATCCTCACCTTACAAGCCGGTTTTGTGGGGTTGTGTTAGGCCCAACCACCATTTCTAAGATTTCTTTCTGTTTAAATTTTTCTTGAAGTGAAGTTTTGATGTGGAGAGGATATTGATTGGTATCTGTTCCGACTTCAAGTCCATTATACTGCTTTTCCGAGGAATCGTCAGTTTTTGGTGTTATCTGAGCCATTGCGGTTTTGACTTTTGTGGGTCGAGGAGAGTGAGTGTTTATAAACTATTATTAGTTGAGTGTCAAGATTTTTTGTTATATATGAGCATATATCACATGGTCAAGATCAACCATCAGTGAGTGCACTGCAGCTGCTATGGTAAATTATTTCAGTGATTATTTTCTGATGCAAGTTTAAGATGAAGGGGTTCCTTGTTATGTTTTATTTTGTTGAGAGATTTCACATATGTATAGAGTGCAAGTTCTGGGGATTTAATGGAGGCACCTTTGTGCCAATGATTGTAAGTTGTAACATTTTGTTAATTTGTTTGACAAAGATTTTGGACCGTTATTTATACTCATAAAACCTTATCATGATTATTTTATTTTATGTTCTTGTTCCAAGATGAATAGGCAAATTTGTTTTAAATAACTACCAAGTGAAGAACAAAATAATTCTTAGGTTTTTTTTTTAGGGGAAAATCATTCTTGTGCTGTTTTGATTATAAACATAAGAAATATAGTTGAACAACAAAGCCTACAAATTTAGAGTTTTTTTTTTTTTTAATAATAACATATTTTGATAAAACAAAAACCACCATGTGAACTTTTGTT
>Ga0209282_1002553_pt1 | contig 10581 bp, 12 predicted proteins | sample Mtrugardesep15_FD_187529 | JGI IMG/M metagenome (GOLD analysis project Ga0209282, IMG submission 187529) | Root nodule microbial communities of legume samples collected from California, USA - M. trunc garden sep15 (SPAdes) (version 2) | ecosystem: Host-associated > Plants > Roots > Nodule...
ATGTTGCATTGAACTTTTTTCAAACTCCAAATGTATAGGAACAATTTTTTCCTCAAACGCAAAGGTTAAAAAGTTTGAGAGGGACTAGTTACCGGAGGTCCTTCAGGAGGTGCCTGAGGAATGAACTTGCAATCACCTGATCCATTAAAACACCAACCATGATACACACACTGTAACCTACCCCATTGATCAATCCTTCCTTCAGATAAAGGTGCTAATCTATGAGGACAAGCATCATCAAAAACTTGCCATGCACCCTCATTCCTATCCCACCATATTACAACATCAATTCCCATCACCTTCTTAGCATGAGGTGCCCTTTTGTCAAGATCACATATTGGCATCAAAGGATACCACTGTGAGTACCAGTCAAATTTCTCTGAACCTGTTTCAACTTCTGGTTCATCATCCACTTGAAGGTTACTACTACTAGACTCTGTTAATGGAGAAGGTGATAAGGCAGTGAAAACCTTGAATTTTGAAGTGTTCCCACGAAATAATGGAAGCGTTGAATGCACTTGTGACTTCAAGAACATGGATTTTTTTAATGGGGCTTGTGTTTTATGTGCTATTGGGATATGAAGTGAACGAAGAGAAAAGGCTAACATGGCTTCCATTGTTCCCTTGTGCAAAAGAAGAAAGTGATCAATAAAACTTTTACTCAAAATGTGTCTTATAAATAGAATCAGATACATCGACTTTTGTTAACAAAAATATCTCTTATAAATATAATCTGTCATTATTCTTTGTTGACATAATACTCTATCATTATATTTTTATAAGGGTTAACTAAATTTTTAGTCTTAGTAAATATCTGTAGTTTTGTTTTTAATCCTTATAAAAACAAATCACACTTGTCCTTCATAAAAATTTCATTAGTTTTTAGTCTTTGTTGTTAAATGAGACTAAGTAAAGTTGACATAGCACTAACACTTCATTTATTTTATTTTAAAACACGTTAAAATTATCTTTCAATAGTCTTTTTCCAAAAAAATTTGATGGGAAATTATGAAATTACTAAAATACCCTAAATGTTTAATTAATGGGTATATTAAAAACAATTTTTTGACTTTTATAAAGTTTAATATTCTACTTTTCACCACTTTCTAATGCAAAGTTTCTATATTACTTTTCCGTAACTAATGCTCCAAAGGCACTAGTTAACATTTCCCTTCAAAAACCAAATTATTTCTCTCGTCCTTTCTTCACACTTCTTCTTTCAGATTTCTTCTTCATCTTCAACTTCATTCTCTCACCTTGATTATGCAGTCAAATTAAAAAACCCATACATGAAGTTTAAAAGACATTGTGATACATGATTGCCTTATCCCGATTTCAGAAACATAACAACAAATCTTGACGTTGCAGTCCAAACTGCAGCGGTCTTGTCAATCACTGATCGCAAAAAATAGCACATACACCAAGATTTGTTATGTTTAATAGACAAAATATGACCCCTTTCAAAAAAATAGACAAAATATGACGCTCACTTTTATCAACCTCAATGTCGGGGAAATGCAGGTCCATGTTTTGTCCGAATTCTACAAACCACCATGTGATGTGCATGTGCTATAGGAAACGCTGATTTAATTATTGTTATCAATTATTATCATTGTTATTTTGGTAAATAGGAAAAATAAGAGAGGGTGTTGGTATGAGTGTTATCAACTATGTTGTTTTTTTGCTATTCAAGTAACTGTAACAATGGATGAAATTGAGAGTAAGAGGAAGGTCACTATTATTTGACACTAACAAATACCAGAGAATATAATGAAAAAATCACAAGTCATACATGACATAATCAGATAACCGAGGAAAAAGAGATGATAATTATACAGCCACAATAACATAGGTTAACGCTATCCAATGACGGGCAGAAGAATATGCCAACCCAGCAAAATAATATAACTCAAATTAAAATAACTACTTCGTAAATTAACAAATATTTTTGACAAAACTGGAATGGTAAATGAACAAAATTTGTCAGGACTAAAGGATAATTCAACTTCAGTACTTCATGAATTAAATCCGCTCCCCCAAGAAAAGAACCTGGGACCTTGGCTGCAATCGACATCGTTTAATAAGGTCTAAATTTCCTAGCAGCTCTCAACTGTTGCAGACGTTTTTTATCCTCCTCAAATTTGCTCTGCAATTCCATTAGCTCTGCAAGCAAAACATGAATGGTTTATCTCAGTTTGATCATCGTAACAACAATTTTGAATGATCATGTGCTAACTTAAGACAGCGTCTAGGGGTGGGGGAAAATGGCGTAAAGCCGTAAAGCATGAATGAGCCTCACATAAAATCATATAATTTTTAAGGTGTTGCAATCAACAAGATAACGATCATTTCATGACCATCTGCTAGTGTTTTTGTGCATAGAATCTTAATTTACTGGCAGAAGGGTTTTGAATCATAGGAATTAAGATATTAGGGAAGCGAGAAATATCACAGACAGGGCAAATGAACCTGTTTACTATTAGGCCTAGAACTTGTAGTATATGACTAACACAACACTAATAACCCTAATATTTCTTAAACTAAAAGAAACACAAATAACATCAACATAAGATCTGTTGCATGTTAGTGCAAATTTTGATGGAACCCCCCACCCCCCTAATTAACATCTTCCTTTATTTAAACCAACATTGTTTGTTTAAATTTAATTATTGACTATTGGTTTTAACAGAAGTAAATGTATTTTGTAACAACAGAAACAGTTAAAAATTATCTACGATATGAAAATATGGCAAAACATTATGAAAAACAAGTCATACCATTTCTCTGAGCTTCTCTTTTTTGAAAGCGGTAGAAATCTTGACCAACTCCTGTGTGCTTCTTTTTGGCCAATTTATTCTCTGCAGCAGCTTGAGCAACCGATCCCACAGCAATCCCACTTTCAGCGTCAGTAGTTTTCTTCCTACCCTTGTGGTGCTGAACCACTGTCCATCCCCCTTCTGCAGCAAGGGCTTCTTTTGCTTTTCGTTCCTGCATTGACGGAAAAATAATTGCATGGAAACCAAAATAAGTAACAGATGTGGGATCATTCATAACTGAATATTGAATATGGAAGATTAAACACTTCAGCATCACAAAGTGGGTTAATAAGTCATTTAATTTGGGGTATGAGATGAGAGATTATAAAGGGCACTGTTGTGGGAGAGTACTAGACCTTTCGTCCTGCTTGGATACTGAATATTGAACATGGAAGATTAAACACTTGAGTATCAAAAGGCGGGTTAGCAAGTCAGTTAGTTTGGGGTGTGAGATGAGAGATTATAAAGGTCATTGTCGTGGGAGAGTAGTAGGCCTTTCGTCCAGCTAGGATACTGAAGGAAATTAATTTTGAAAGGTGAAGCCCAACTTAAGGAAGAGAAAGGTGTTGGAACTTTGAGGGCAAGACCATATGAGAATTGAAGGGTGAAGGAGGAATAGGTCTCTATTGGCTTGTTTTCTTTTATGTTCGTACCATGGCTCATTAAGGTACCGATGTTGCTTTCCAAAATATCTATGAATTCACTCTTCCTCTTGCTGAAACATATGTTGCGTTGCTGCAGCAACAGCCAAGAGAAAAACACACAAACATATAGATTTCTTTAGAGACATCAACGGAAAAATAGATGCCACTTCTAAAACTATTCAGATAGCTAGAATTATGAGTATTGAAGGTCATTGGATGCCAGAGTCCATTATTGGCTCTCATCTATATCTTGGTAATCTTGCATCAAAGATTGGAACCTTGGCGCAATAATGTTTTCAGCAAATACTAGGAAAGCGTTTTGGGGGACTATTGTTAGGTGTCTATCAGGACTGCTGGTCAGGATTTCTTGATTAGTTTGGTTAGTTGAGCAGCGATAGTTAGAAGAAACATGGCATGTAGGGTAAAGAGGTTGCAGGCCCTCATGATTTTGCATTCCTGTTCTGTAATCAAGGGAGAGATTTCCTATTCTGACTCATAAAACACCATATTTCTATCAATTACTCTCTTTCTTGAGGAGTTATATTCTAGTCATGACAAGTATACATGATGACTAGAGAAAGTCACTTTTTATCCTGTCTAAGCCAATAAACATCAACCTCAAAAAGCACGCAAGGAAAAAGGATATCCAAATTATACGCACGCAGGAACATCAAAACAAAAATTAACTTCTAATACTGTGTCTATGGCTTTACAGCTGAGGTATATATCAATTCATTTAGATACCCTATAAATACAAACTGAATTATCCTCCATATCCTAACACCATATTTAGCACCAACCACAATACCCCATTAACAGAAAGCATCAAGTGCTAAGCACGTGGATGCAAAGCATCATTAAACCTTATACAACTATAATAACTTGGACTCATACGTTCAAACCCTCCCTTATGAATGAAAAAAACTTTTACATGTTATTTTTCCAAGGCCATAGAACTAGTAAGTATCAAAAGAAAATGCTAAATAAATATTTTCCAACATCAATTTAATTTCAATGTATAATAAAATTCATTGCATGATTATCCCCCTGATAAAAGGGTTATCTGACTATAATTAGGAAGAAATCTGCTCAGCAGAAATTTTGAGACAATATCCGACAAGAACGTCCAATCTCTGTTTTGCTTTAAGGAAGTTTTTCAAAATATTTACCTCTTCCAATTTTTCCTCGTAAGTAGATATAAAGTCTTCAATTTGATGTTGCAAAACCTCCAACCCTGGTCTACTTTGATGGTATTCCATGATCCACTCTGTAGTTTGAGTATTCCACAGTCAAAAACTATATAATGTATGACAATAGCATACAAATATGCAGAAACTATACCATGTCTGACAATAAATATTAAATATACAATAGCGTATGGGTGCACCACATTCCAGTAGTCAACAGGTTGAAAGAATAAAGGTAAACAATATGTCTACATGCTAACTCTTAGGCAGTAGGGTGGATGTTGGAAAAGGATGAAAGACATATGCACATGAAAGTTAATAAAGAATCTTGAAATGTTTATCAATTACTGTATGTACATGTATGACAACTACTTTTGTAAATTTTTCCAATTTACATGTAAAAATAAGCTCACAATATGTACCTATGCTGACATTACAAAAATACCATTAAATTTGTGCACGATATTTGTAGTTTTTAAGAAAATATAAAGTAATTCGGTGAAGAAAAAAGCGATTCATACTTTTCATTCCATTTGAGCAGTCATCATCTCCAGCGGAAATAATATGAATGTCATCCTGATGATTTTGTTCTCTCTTTTCTGATGATTTCGGGACCTCCTTTCTTCTTTTTTTCTTAGCTTGCTTTGACGTACCTACAAAACAAAGATAACTTCTATGAGGAAAATGAATGTATGACTTCAGGCATGATATTTCACAATGCAACAATAGCATCAACCAGAAAGTGCTTTTTATTACAAGGTTTGATAGCTGCTTCAATAGCAGAATCTCTACGCTTCTTGGAGTCTTCGACCTTCTCTTCTTTAGAATCACAATGTTCCACTACTCCATCTGATATCATTGAGGAAAAACGGTAAAATCAACATGATTAGATAAAAAATATTTTGTTCACAGAATAGAAGAAGCCACACCATAACCATCAACTTACCATTTTGCTCTTCTAAGTCAACTTCTCCGACTTCTGGTGTTTGTCTTCCAACTAGATTTTTGTCCTTGTTCTTCCTTTTCCGACTAGTAGTAGCTTTCACCTTTTTTCCCTTCATAATCTCCATTTCAGGATCCACTGAAACAACAAACTTATTTCAGTGAAAGTTCAACAAAGTGCGACCCGTACAAAAACATAACACATTTATATACTTATAGATGATAAAATATCTTGGTCACAATTCGCCACGCTACAATCATAACTCACCGTGTTGCACTTCTAAATCAACTTCAACCAGATTTTTATCCTTGTTCTTCCTTTTACGGCTAATAGGAACTTTCATCTTTTTTCCCTTTAAAAGTTGCACTCTATGATTCACTGAAACAACCAATTAATTTCAGAGAAAGTTCAACAATGTGCGAGCCTTACAAAAACAAAACATATTTACATACCGTCATTGTTCACCTTGACATGTGTCTCAACATCATCAGTATTTTGTTCAATGTTAATCTTTTTCTTCTTTTCCCCGGTCCGTAAACCTTTTTTCCCCTTACTAACATTCATCATGATAAAAATTCAACCTGTGAATGAAAACATGCATATAAGCCTTGTTTGTATAAACAGTTTAATTAAGCTCCTATAGAATACCTAACTAGTTGTATCGTATCCACAGACCCAATTTGGTCCCTCAAAATTTGCAATTTAACTACCCCTACCTAGTACCTACACCTTATAATAATAATTTAGGGAAAATTACATGTTATATACCTGATATGGATCAAACCTATCACACTCAGATACCTTGAGAAATTGGGGGACCGAAAATTGAAATTGAAATTGAATGTTGAAGAATTGTGCTTAGCGGCCAGGTTTTGCTTTCTTACTAGTGTCTGGGAGAGAGGCAAATAGAGCGTTTTTTTTTTTTTTTCCCCACATCAAAAGGAAGTGGATTGGGCTTGCAGCTAAATCTCGAGTATTTGTTTTTTCCTTGAGAATTTCTTTTCCCACCCTCCCTCTTGTGAGCTCTCCGTTTGTTATAGCTTGAAAGATCGGTTACGAGTATCTTCCGATTGTATATTTAACGTGAGGCCTACGTTACCCTTTGATGAATTATGTGTAATTTACCCCTTATGACGATATGATTCGATTTTGGAACGAAAAAGATGGAGATGACATGTTGAATGAAGGAGATGAAATTTTTTGATGTTCTTGAGATAAAAACCGTAACTAATTAATAGGTTTCATGTATTCATCGCATTTGAAGAAAAAATCAAATGCCATCAAAAGCTATGTTTTGATGCAAATTTACATCATCTTTGAAACATTTTTTCCCACCAAACATAATATATATAAAATTACAACAAACGTTTTTTCAATCAATCATATAGATAGGTCAAACACAACTTCAATCATAAAAGTTAAACAAACAATACATAAAACATAAAAAACAATGTATTAAATGAAATTACAACTCAATTTGAATGAACATATATGTAGATCGGTCCTTTTTTACCTTTATCGATCCAAAACGTGGATTGTACATCATCATTCTTAAGAATTGATCAATAATAGTGTATGATACCATTGTCGTTACCATTCGTCATAGCTATGTAAGGGACGTGATATGCAACTTAGGACACCGTCTGAGTGTCACAAGCTAAATAAAAGAAGTGGTTAAGCATACTTTTAGTTTAGTTGAGCCAACATCTCTGTGGAATCTATATGCATCACCACCAAGTTTTTAAATACTCAAATTTCACAAATGTTTGGTAAGGAACCATGCTTGAAATGAGATGAGATGAGATGATAGAAATTGCAAGAAGTGTAAGAAGAAAAAGAAAGCTTTTGGGTTTTAGATTGGAAAAGAAGCTTATATTTATACAAAACATGGTGAAATATTTGCTAAAAAAAAGAGAGTCGATGCACTGTAAAATTATAGGGAGATTAGTCACGTTAGTCCTTGAATAGGAGAGGAGTCGTCACTTTAGTCCCTGAATGCAGATAAATTGCGAAATAGTCATTGAATGTAGACTCTGTTAGTCACTTTAGTCCCTGAAATGACCAACATAGTCTACATTCAAGGACTGTTTTGCAATTTCTCTGCATTCAGAGACTAGAGTGACTATTCATTTCCCATTCAAGGACTAAATGACTAATTCCCCAAAATAATATCACGTATGTGTCAGTCAAGTGAAATGGCATCTTGGTCATTATATAGTGGAATTAGATTGTTTACATTAACTTTTTCGGATGATTGGTCACCTTTTCCAATATCCATATAGGTTCTCCAAACAAAATATTGCCTCTCCACAAATTGATTTTCTCATTGTTCAACTTCTTTTTGTACCCGTAAAATATACTTGAACAAAATGATTATGAATTAATTCAATGCACACAATTTGTGAAGATGAGTTTGGCGGTGGACGACCTCACAATGGGAAGAAATGTTTTAGAATATCCCCATCCTACCATGAGCAAATATATGCACACACATACACACTTAAAATTGGAATTTGATGTTATGATGGTACAAAACCAAAAAATCTTCAAATTATATGGTTTAAATCTAAACAATTTTCTTTTATGAGGGATAAACCGGAAATCGCCAATATTAAAGGGGATAAACATATATTAACCCTTTACTAAGTAAGTTAAACATATATTGACTTTTTCAGTGCATCCATTTGATTTAGCCAATTAAATTTTAAGTCATGACGCGTTAGATATTAGAGTGTAGACGGTCTACAGTACCGTAAGTAGAGAGATAAACTTTTAAATATTGCAAATTAGATCTTACTTATATTTTAACTAATCAATTTACAAAAAGTATTAAATTTATTATTTTGACTAATTAAAATCATATTTAAATTTTAATTTCTATTTTCTTTTTTTAATTTAATCTTACAGAAAGCAAATTCATCTTCCCACTAAAATCATCAATTAAATTTAATCTTTTTAATTTTAATTTTTTAACTTAATTGTTAATAACAAATTTAATTTAGTCATTTAAAAACAACAAGAAAATAGTGCAATTATAATTAGTTTAAGTGCTAAACTACAATTAAATTTGACAAAAGGTACACGATACATACCATACAACCGACAATATGATATCACATATTTAAAAATGTGGTGTATTATTACTAGTTATAAGGTAACTTCACCGAAAAAGTCAATTGAATAACTTCACCATATAGATTTTTCCTTATATTTTTCTACCAATATCTGAACTTTAATACTAATAAATCTTGTTTTAACAAAAAAAAAATCTTTTATGGGACCGACTCATAAGAAGGAGAACTTGTATAAGAATTTGCTCACACTTCATTCCAAATAAGCATGTTTTTCTAGCATCACTTGCTATTAGGCAAAAAAAAAAGAATTCATTGGAAATGCTCTAGCCATGCGTTTTTTTTTTGATAATTCTCTAGCCATGCGTTTGAGGTGTCACAAATATCACTTTTAATTTTTTATGGACATAATTTATATGAAACATAACAATATTCACTAACTTGCAATTGAATCACGGTAATAAATAAAGAGTTCATAATCATATTCACCGATATTCAATGGAAATTTTTTGTTCTTCTCTAATTAACTTGCCCATATTTTATACTCTTCTTTATTCTGCCTATTCTTCTTTATTCTCTCACTAGATTGGAAATCACTTTCTTGAACTTTACATATGAAAATAGAGATAGGAAGTCGCGAGTTATGACTTAAGGGTTAACGAACTAGAGCATCGTTTCCGCAGTTATTCAATCGATTTAAGAGATTAAAATGTTATAACTTAGGAAAGGGTTTTGAGTCAAGAAATTGATCAAAACTATTAAGTTAATTCGTCGTAAAGCTAGGTTAACATTGAGAGCGAAGAGGAGCAAATTATTCACAGTGAGCGATAATGGATTTGAAGGCTTGATCATATGTTTTAAACATCTTTTTTCAAACCACTTTCATCTTACTTCTTTATATTTTTTTTGCAACCAATCCAACTACCTAAGGCAACCATAAATTTAATACATCCTTCACATTAACGAAGTTGCCGAGTAGAAATTAACAACGGTGGATACGAATTTAATTATTACTTCAATAGTTTTGGTACACTTGCCAAATACCTATCATTCATCAACAATTTGAACAAGATTAGGTACGAAACAATTTGACCACGTATGATTATAGTCATGGTAACGAAAGTTTTTGTATACGAAGTGAGCTAACAACCGCGACAACGCGAATGAAAGTGCCGCCAACACAACCATTGAATTTCTTGTTGTAGCTAAAACCAAACCCTGCTTCATTGTGGCAACAATCCCAATTGAAGCAACTGATATGATCTGCAACATCACTTCCACCACATTGAGGCTCTTATAGGCAAAATTGCAACTCTTGCAATTCACCACATGACTCCGGTACCTGTTCAAATTTAATAATTTGAAATGACAAACATAGTAAAAATACCTAATGCAATCAATAATATTTTAAGATTGCTCTATTTAGAATTTTATATTTGGTAAATTATTGGTTTATGTTTGACTTAAGTAAAGTTCTTCACTTGAAATCACGATTATCAAATTGAGATTCAAATAGTAAATCAAGAAGATAAATTTTTTAAATTGTGAATCAAATCTTATTATGAATCGTAAGATACATTACCAAAAAAACTAAAACATTTTAAAGTAAAAACATGTGATATAACAAAATTATAAGTTTATATATCATATATGAGTCTCAACAATTCAACATTCAAGTCATAAATCAATTCACATAAGAAAAATGGCCAGCTATACAAAGTTGACAACAAAAAGAAGTTGATTATACTAGGTAGTGATTCATTAGAATAAATCGAGATTCATCGTTATGAATTAGAATTCAAGATGAAAATCACATCCAAAGAAGATATGTACTAGAGATTCATATTGATTGAGTTTAATTTTGTATTGAATCGAGATACAGTTCACATGTATCGTAGATACGCATAACCATACTTAAAA
>Ga0209282_1002554_pt1 | contig 10580 bp, 15 predicted proteins | sample Mtrugardesep15_FD_187529 | JGI IMG/M metagenome (GOLD analysis project Ga0209282, IMG submission 187529) | Root nodule microbial communities of legume samples collected from California, USA - M. trunc garden sep15 (SPAdes) (version 2) | ecosystem: Host-associated > Plants > Roots > Nodule...
TAATCATGTTATGTGAGTTCTTAGATAGCTTATCCTACCTTTGGGTTGTGTAATTTCTTGTGAGAAAACATGATTATGTTAGTTTATAAAATTAAGGTTATATAACCCCTTTGTACCATTTATGATCAAATGTTGTTAATTGTTGCCATGCATATGATATAAACTGTTTTTATGATGTTCTGGATGATTAGGACATGTTGGAACATTTGGAAATGAGGTTTTTATGTCAAAATACGATTTCTGCACTTCTGGACTAATGAATGCTCGCTTAAGCGTACGCAGCACGCTCAAGCGTGCCAAATGTCGTAACTACAGGCTCTGCACGTTTACAAGTTTGCTTAAGTGAACTGGCATGCTTGGGAGCACGCTTAAGCGTGCAGCCTCAGTACAACACTTTTTGAAAATGTTCCTGCGGTCCAGAGATGCCGTTCGAGGCTCGTTTCTTGCAATCTTTTATTGAATTATGAACCCCCTCAATTCCAAGTGTCTAAAGTACAATTCTAAACAAGTTTTTTAAACAAGGGAAAGGCATGGCAAATAATTAACAATGTTAATAAATGATACGTAGAGTGATATGGTATGTGATACGTCCGGGTAGAAGTTAATTCTAAGAATGGGGCATCGTAGAGCCTCGACTTAGGTAGTCGAGAACAAGCATGTTAGCATGTAACCTATTCATGTTAGGTTAAGTTTTATATGAGCAACTATGTATGCAATTACCAATGATAGGGTAGTTTACGGACCCGTGGTAATCTTTCAAGCAAGTATAAGTTATGCGTTCAGATGTACGTATATGACTAATGAATGAACAAGACTTTAAACAAGATGTAGGTGTCGTGTCTCTTGCTATCCACGCTAGAGGGATACAAGAGGTTCACGCCAGGGGGACGGGACACGCTCCGCAAGGTAGGCCCGCACGACACTGAGGGAGTCCAATGTACCCTAGCTAGGTTCATCGGTCATGTGTGGGAATATATTTCCGGGTTACTCTACTCGGGATTATTCCGTAAAATGAACCAAGATAATTATGTTTGTTCAAAGCTAACATCTAACCTAATGAATGAATGAATATGACTACGTACGATACGATATGATCATGATTATGATTTGATGTTAGTCATGTGCAGGTTATGCAATAGAGCTAGTTATGAATGTTATACCGATGACAATCTTAGGTTTCCCTAATCGTCCGGTTTAGGACCGTGTCATGAATATGTTATGTTATGTCTTGATGCGTTTAGTGTATCTTGAGTTAGCGGTCCTAGAATCCCTTGACCGCCATGACACGTATGATGTAAGCAAGACCTATGACAAGTTAAGAAGAACCTACGACGGATCTAGTATGCAGGACCATCTAGGTAAGCATGACCACGCACGTATAATCAACCGTCAGGTTGTATTGTAGACACCTGGTGACCGTAGGTTTCCCCCGAGGTTGCCTATAGCCTAGGATTAGGTAGAACTCATTGAGACATTATGTCTCATCCCAATCCTTATTTGTTTCAGATAAACATGATGGTATTGCAAGCTTGTAGCCGGATGGATATTTCAGCAAATGCCAGTTCGTACCCACTGCAGGATGTCATGGATTATACGGATGCATTTACTATGTTTAAACGTGTAGTGTTGTATTATTGATGTACGAACGTGTATTGTTGTATAAAATATTCATTCGAATGTATTCATGTTGTAAATTTTAATATAGCTAGTACTAAAGATAATGCACATGCTAAACTTTCTAGATACGTTTAGTGTGGGCGTTACACCTATTCTGGCTACAACCAGATACCTATGGCAGAAGAAGATAAACAGAAAACGGCCTTCATGACTGAATTAGGGAACTATTACTTCAATGTAATGCCCTTTGGTCTTCGAAATGTGAGGGCAACTTATCAACGAATGATGAACAAGGTTTATGACAAGAAACTTCTCGGCGACATCCTCGAAGTCTACATGGACGACAAGATTGTAAAATCCCAAGAAGAGGTCGATCATGCCGCCCATCTCGAGAGGGTGTTCGAACAAACCAGGAAGTACAACATGCGACTCAACCCAGATAAATGCACTTTCGGAGTTCCAGCGGGAAAATTCCTTGATTTCTACTTAACAGAAAGAGGGATCGAAGCGAACCCCGATAAATGCCAAGCATTTACACAGCTTCCTACGCCCCACTCCAAGAAGTGCCTCCAAACCCTCAACGGTATGCTTACTGCCCTCTCAAGGTTCGTTGCTAAGTCCGCTCAGCACGCTCTCCCTTTCTTTAAACTACTAAGGAAGGAGACAAAGTTTGAGTGGACAGAAGAATGCGAGGCTGCTTTAAAACACCTCAAGGAAACTCTATCTGCACCTCCAGTTCTCTCACGACCCGATCAAGGTGAGGTACTGTACCTCTACCTTTTTGTTTCCTCTGACGCGGTCAACGCCGTTATTGTCAGAGAAACACCCGAAGGCCAGAAACCAGTCTACTTCACGAGCAAAGCTTTGCTAGGACCAGAAACCAGGTATTAAAAGATAGAGAAAGTAGCTGTTGCACTCCTCATAGCAGCACGAAGGCTCAGACAATACTTCTTAGCTCACACTGTGGTAGTCCGAACGGACCAACCCATAAGGCAAATCCTAGGACGACCAAATATCGCCGAACGGATGATGAAATGGTCGCTCGAACTATCTGAGTTCGACATACATTACGAGTCCAGAAAGGCTTTGAAAGCACAGGTCTTCGCGCATTTCCTCGCCGAAATGACATTCCCTACGGAGGAAAACAAGGAATAGTGGACCGTCTTCGTTGATGGATCCTCCAATTCCAAAGGGAGCGGTGTAGGAATAATTGTAGAAAGCGGCAAAGGTAAGGTTGCTGAAATTTCTCTTGGTCTATATTTCCCTATAACTAACAATACTGCAGAGTACGAAGCCTTCTTAGCTGGGCTACGAATTGCCAAAGATCTAGGAGCCCGTAAAATAAGAATCTTCACTGATTGTCAATTGGTTGCTTTGCAAGTGACTGGCAATTATCAAGTCCAGGAAGAGTATCTACAACAACACGTTCAGCTAGTACTCGAAAAAATGAAAGAATTCGAAACAGTAGAGGTAACTCATTTTCCCTCACGAATAGAACACCCGAGCTGACATTCTTTCGAAGCTCGCTAGAACACGGACTGCGAACAGGAATAAAACAGTGATTCAAAAGGTCCTTAACGAACCCAGTGTTCAAAGGCAAAGATCTCAACCGCTTGGTATCAACGTTATCATTGGAATGGAAGAACGGAGAGCACCCATCACGCACTACATCCGCTGTGGGGAGTTCCCATCTGATCCTTTCGAAAAAACTAAGCTGAAGCGAAGGGCTTGATCATTCACTTTAGTGGAAGGAACCTTGTACAAAAGGGGTTTCATTACACCACTTATCAAGTGTTTGGGACCAGACTAGACCCAAGAAGTCCTCGCCGATGTCGATGACGGCATCTGCAGACAACACCTCGGTGCCAAGGCTCCCGCTAAGAAGGTCCTACGAGCAGGATACTATTGGCCCACCATGCTGAAGGACGCGAAAGATTACGTCAACCTGTGCGACAAATGTCAAAGGCACGGGGACATGCACCTTGCACCCCCTGCCGAATTGACATCCTTGGTCTCTCCATGGCCGTTTGCTTGGTGGGGCATCGACCTCCTAGGACCATTCCCCAAAGCCGCTGGTCAACTCAAATACTTAGTCGTCGCAATCGACTATTCAACCAAATGGATCGAAGCAGAACCATTGGCCAAGATCACCGCAAAGAACGTGCTCTGTTTCTTCAAGAGAAACATTCTGGCAAGGTTCGGAGTACCGGCTCTGGTGGTATCAGACAATGAGACTCAATTTACCGATCAAAGATTCCAGGACACCTGAGAAACATCGACATTAAGCAAAGTTTCACATTTGTGGAACACCCTCAAGCCAACGGCCTTGTCGAAGCGGCGAATAGGGTCATCCTGCGAAGAATACGCAGAAGGCTTGATACAGCTAAAACTAGGTGGGCTGAGGAGTTAAATACGGTCCTATGGGCTTATAGAACTACTCCTCATTCCACTACTGGCAAGTCACCTTTTCGACTCACGTATGGGATGGAAGCAGTCATTCCCATTAAGCTTACCGAACTCACTTGGCGAACCGACGTTGACACCGATTTCCCAGCCAACACGACCAACTTACGTGAAGAGCTCGAATTTGTTGATGAAGTTAGAAGTGAAGCTGCTATATGTAACGCCCTATTTCTATTAAAGCGATAAATCACGCAAATATAGTAAATATTTAAGAAATAGACGTCACATCTTCGAATAATTCACAATTGACATGTATAAAATTTCAACAATTAAAAACATCACATCGGAAATATATATATATATATCATACACCTCAAGTAGCCATGTCATCAACTCATAAATATATCCACATAGTATAATAATCAAATCCCGACATATAAGCAAATCTCAACGATAAAAATAAATCCAAAAGCAACATAAAGACACCGTCCTAGATCAGAGCCTATCTAAGACACCAACGGAGGTAGCTCCCGCTATCCTCGAGTACTCACCAAGCAAGCTAACCAAACTAATCCTACATGTCGTCTTCACGTTCATACAAATAGGTAGGCAGTCCACCACAAACCACTGGGGGTTAGCTTCACATCAATCATAATAAAAAATGTAAACATGATTAATAATACATCATAATAATTCATAGTTCATAACAAACATCAATATAAACACATTCACACATATTCACCAAGATTAGCAACAACCAATAATTCAATAAGTATATGATCAATCACAAATATTCATCGAATGCACAACACATCGAGCACATAATTTACACTAAGCACATATGCAATTATGACTTATTTCCAACTTCATGCAATGCGCCTAGACATGACACCTACATGCATGTGGTACCAATCAACTCCGAGGTCATCACCCCATGAAGCAACAAACACATCATAAACAACCCGAATAGTCAACCCGCATATTTGAATACAAAGTATTCGTCAACAACATGTTATGATGCATGAACATACGACTCAATCAACAACAATGCATATGTTCACACAACTTCAACAATCAACACCAACATTATTCATTACATGCTTACACCAATAACTCAACAACAATAGCATGTAAGAAACTCGACCAACAACATATATGCACATAACATATATAAACACCAACATCATCATCATAGTAATTCAACAACTTCATATAATTCTCACAATTCAAGTAAAGGAGAAAAATACACCAAACTATGATAAACATCATATTCAACATCCATCAATCATTCATACGTCTTCATTTATTCATATCAACTAATGATAAAAGATTTTCAAGGTGATCGGGTTCAATGATTATTTCCAACCAAGTTCGTATCATATTTCACAACTTTAAAGTAAATAAGGTATTGAACCAAAACTAAGAAAGACAACTCAATTGCCTCAACTATGTATGCACATTAATCACATATGAGTGTAGGTGTACATACATGTGCGTTTCACCGGCCAATTCCTACGAAATCTCACAAATCACAAAGTTCGTCTCACTTTACCACTTTTCCAAAAGAATTCCATTTTCAAAGCAAAGCAAGTTAACTCTCAATGAAATCAAGCAAAACCATTTTTAGTAATCACATAAACAATATACATACTTAACCCTACTTCATTCTCTTAAGAAAAATAAGTTTCGGAAAAATCGGCATTCTTGGACATTTTCCAAAATTTAAGTTCAATTCACAAAACCAAGTTCAATTCAATCCAAATGATGTTCCAGTAGGATTAAGTGTATAAACATAGATTAAACAAGTCAAAAGAAACATTTTAGAAAGTCTGGATTGGTCCCCAAGTGCCCAAAACGAAAAACAAAGAAATGCTGAACTAGGCATTGCTCGCTTAAGCGAAGGTCTGCTCGCTTAAGCGACACGCTTCCAGTAGCTATCTGTCATTGCTCGCTTACAGCTCGCTTGCAACTCGCTTAAGCAACCAAGGTCCAGAAGCTACTGGGTCTGCTCGCTTGCAGATCGCTTGGAGCTCGCTTAAGCGACCCTTCATTAGCTCTGTCAAAAATGTTACGGGTTCCAACCCTTTTTCACCCAAAATCCTAAATTTTGATCTTTCAAATGCCCAAACTCATCCCAAAAGTTGTTTATAGGTCTTTATACATTAAAAGGCACCCAAAGATACACAAAACTTGAAATCAAAACATCATTTCATCATAATTCAACAATACAACAAAGTTTCACCAAACTTTCAACAACAACAACAATTCACATCACCAGTCCACAAATATGAATACCCAATGCATCAATTCATCAACAACACATCCCATAACAACAACAACAACAACAACAACATTTAATAATGAAATCATCCACAATTTAACAACTACAACATCAATTTTCATCAATTTTGTACAAACACCAAACATACCCATATATATATAATTCAACATGCAAATTCAACATCAACAACACAATTACCATTCAAATTCACATACTTACACATAACATTAAAATTAAGCACGAATTTCTACAACTAAATTCAAATTAATCACTTAATCAAATAAGCACTTTTGGACATGGGTAGAAAAGAGATTAAAATGAAAAGATTATACTTGAATACTATCCCCCTTACCTCAATCACCAAGAATTCTAGCCTTGGCCTCACTTTAGCTCCTAGAATCCTCAACCCTTCTTGCTCTTCAAGCCTCTTTCTCTTCTAACCCTTTTCTCCTCTTTCTCTAGCTATTCTCTCTACCTCTTTCTAATGTAGAGAAAATGAATGCTCTAACCCTAGTTTTCTCTTAAGACATGGGTTATATAGTCACACCACTAATGGGCCTAACTCTCTCAAAATGTTTTATGGGTTCAAAGCTCTAATTAATCCACTCCACTAGTTTATATTTCACTTACGGTAAAATAACGAGTAAAAAACGGCTCTTAATTAATTACCACAACCCACTATCATCTTAACCAAATAAATAGTTCTCACTTAAAACGCTAAAAATAATCCTCAACCGAAATTACTAAAATACCCTTGCTCACCAAAAGACCAAAATACCCTTCTAACATGAAAACCCAAGAAATTATACCCAAAGATAAATAATCACACACAAACACATGTAAACACATAAAAATAAAATCAAGCAAAAAATCGGGATGTTACAACTCTCCCCCCTAAAAGAATTTTCTCCCTCGAAAATTACCTGAAGGAAACAACTCCGGATACGAATCCTTCATTCTACTCTCCGATTCCCAAGTAGCACTCTCGCCAGTTGGTCCAACCCAAATCACTTTCATCAAAACAATCTCCTTGTCTCTCAAACGCTTCACCTCGTGATCTTCAATCCTAACTAGCCAAGTCTCAACTGTCAAATTATCCCTTACTTCCAACTCATCCACTTGTATCACATGAGACTCATCATACACATACTTCCGCAATTGGGACATATGAAACACATTATGAAGATTCGACAACGACGGCGGTAACGCAATCCGATACGCTACAGCTCCAACCTTCTCAACAATCTCAAACGGTCCAACAAAACACGGTGTCAACTTCCGACACTTTGAAGCTCGTCTAACACCATTTATAGGGTTCACTCTCAAGAACACATGATCACCAACTTGAAACTCAATGTACTTTCTACTCTTAGCATGATAGCTCTTCTGCCTACTCTAAGACGCTTTCATCTTCTCTTGAATCATCTTGACCTTCTCAGTCGTCTCTTGCACAACATTCGGTCCTAACAAAGCACTTTCACCTGACTCATACCAACACAACCGCATCCTACACCTCTGACCATACAAAGCCTCAAACGATGCCATCTCGATACTAGAATGAAAACTGTTGTTGTAGGTAAACTCAATCAACGGTAAACACTCGACCCAACTGACACCTTGCTCCAAAACACAAGCTCTTAACAAGTCTTCCAAACTTTGAATCGTCCTCCGACGTAACCAGAAGGATTCTGAGGAGGGAAAACTCGTCGTCAACTGGGAGGGACCCTACAGAATCTGGATGAAGACCGGGACAGGAGCTTACGGACTAGAAGATCTCCACAAAGGCATCATTCCATGAACATGGAATGCCGAAAAACTCAAAAAAATACTACACTTAGAGGGCGAACCCAGTCAATCAACCCTAATGTACGTAACAAGTTCAAAACAACGAACTCCATGCTCTTCAAACAACGAATTGCTACAACGGAAAGGAAAGTCGTGCCACTCCTGATCCAAAAATATAAAGGATGAGCAACATCTATCCAACAAATACGTTCATTCCTCAATACGCTCGCTAGACAACGGCGTCATCGCTCGGCATGCTAGGTAGAACCCCAGCTCGCGATGGGTGATTCACGCCTTAGTGCGTTAACTTAAATTGATTTTTTCGTTCATTCGTTGTTCTTTGTCCGAAAACAACTTTGGGCACACATCTAGACAAACAAATCTCTTGGATGTGAAAACTTTCTAACAAAAAACTCAACGAAAGGTTAGAATCTTCATACTTGAACTCATTAGCAAAACAACCTACACAGGTATATGTTCTAAACGAACAATGATGAATGGGGAAGGAAGAGTAAAGCTCTTAATTCAAAACAACGAATTAAAAGCCACAACTCGTCGACGAGCAGGTAAATCCCTCCAGTCGTTTCCTAACTGCATTCGAACAAACGACTGCGGGGGGTGGATCATTACCAGCTCGGCGAATTCATCACACTGAAGCACATGAAGTGTCAATTTATAAGCATACAAGTAAACAGTTCACTCTCAAAGCAATACAAAAAAGCCTCACACAACGAGCACTCAATTCGCACGTTATACTTGAAAATAAAACAAACATTTTCAACAAGGTATAATGAGAATTAATAAACACCATATTTCCATTAAAAAGTGCCAAAACCACAAAGGGCGCACAATGTCATTACAAACATGATAGAAAATAAATTGCAGGCCCTCATCAGGCGGGCTTCATCAACATGCCCCACATCCTCTTCAAAATCTAGAGGAGGCTTAATAACACCATCTTCAACATCATAAAGATGGTGAATTCTCTCGTCACAGAGGTCGATCCCCGGATTCACCACCTTCAACTGGGCGACTGCACGGTCGAAGCCAAGCTTCCTTCCAGCTCACCAACCCTGTCCAAAAGGTCGGCGCGCCTTAGGCCAACAGTGTCTTCCGTCTCTTCCTCCCCCGGAAGGTCCGCCTTCTTTAAAGCTTCCTCCAAGGATGCCTTCTCCTCAGCCAGCTTCCGGGAAGAGTCAGCCGCTTGCCCCAAAGAAGCCTGAGCCACATCTAGTTGCTCCTGCATAGCAACAAACTAACGGTCACGGTCCTCGAAAACTGACCTCTTGCTCCTTGCATCCTCCTCAAAAAGCAGCGACCTTAGCTGTCAGAGCATCCTTCTCCTGCCCCAATGCATTAACCCAGATTTCATTCTCCAGTGAGACGTTATTCAAAGCCGTCGCAACCTCCAGAGCCTTCACAGTAGCAATAACTCCATCAGTTATTGCCTTACTTCGGCCTGCAGGGCCAAGGTCATGAATAATCCGCAGCTCAGGGTCATCCAAAAAGAGGGTGGCATTGGGGCCACAACGGTCAGGCTCAGACTATACTTTGGGAAGCTGGAGGAAATCCCCGCTCTCCGAGCGAAGAAGAGTAGCCTTGATTGGCGTGACGGGCTCCTTCGAAGGGGTCTCTACCCTCCGTCTCTTCACTGGTTTTTGCGTCCTCTCCTCAAAAAAGTCTCCCTCTTCCAGGTCCACCATCAGACTGGAGGTCGAGCCGGGGCCAGAGTCGGTCATGAGCTGGTCCACGGAAGGGACTACCTTTCGCCACTTCTTGGCAGCAACTTTCTCGTTGGCTTCATTCACCAACGCCTACAAATTCTTCATTTTCTCTACAAACACAAAAGAAGAAAACAAAAAGAGGAAAATTACAGGGCAATAAAATCAGGCAAAAAAAAAAGGCATAACTACCAAGGCAGTCATCTGGGTCCTTAGACACCACCAGTTCAGGGGTATTGATGAGGCGGGGCTCTGTTACCGGTGTCCCATCCGCACTCATTAATGGGTTTCCCCGTTTGTCAGTTTTAGTTTTTCGCGAAAAAGACTGAACAAACGTCCAAATCTTTTGGTGGGCGTCCGCTTCTTCCTCCTTCAAATTAGGTGCAGTCCGGGAGAAGTCTTTGGAATCAAGACGGAAATGGTCTCGTTTCCAGCACAAAGGAAAGAAGGAGAAACTAGACTCATCTTTCGCTACACCCAACAGGGTGCTCAGAGCAGCATCACTCTTTCGGCAAATAAAAAAGAAATGCTCTTTAAAGCTTCGCACTTTGCCCGCAAAGATCTCAAACATCTTTTTGGTTTGGCGAAAAGAAACCCAGTCATTTCCTCGCTGAACGGGGAAGATGGTGAAGAATACATTTTTGAAGGCTGGGACCTTCAAGTAGTTACACACCAACTCAAAGGCCCACATGAAGGCATAAGAGTTAGGATGGATCTGGGAAGGCGACAACTTGGTCCAACGAAAAACCTCCCATTGGAAATCTGAGAAGGGG
>Ga0209282_1002556_pt1 | contig 10578 bp, 6 predicted proteins | sample Mtrugardesep15_FD_187529 | JGI IMG/M metagenome (GOLD analysis project Ga0209282, IMG submission 187529) | Root nodule microbial communities of legume samples collected from California, USA - M. trunc garden sep15 (SPAdes) (version 2) | ecosystem: Host-associated > Plants > Roots > Nodule...
GTAATCAACATTGTTACATTGGGTATCTAAAAGTGACATCTACACAAATCTGGTACTCAAAAGAAAAAGCTGATGATAACTAAATAACAAGCAATCGCTCTTTCCAGTTGGTGTTAGTGAGACATATTATGTAAAGAAAAGGCTGATCAAAGTACATGTTATCATTATTAGTAACAGTCAACTAGATTACCTACACGAAATCACCAAATAATATTGTCAAATTGATAATAGAGATTGTGGATTTACACAAATCAGCAGACATTTGTTTAGGTAAATGACAGAGAATATCTCAATGTTTACAGTGTAGAAAGCAATGATGTCAAGGAAGGATTCCAAGTCCAAGCAAGCAATCTAGTTGACAAATTTAACATTGTCATTACATATGTGTAGGCAGTGCTGTTAAATAGCCATTATAGTAGCACTAAAATGTAGTGGAATTTGAACAAATTGCTATTGTTCTGCGCTACATGATTTAGTACAAAATGTTGTGACACGCTGGCTATACACTGTTGCATATCAGAATTTGAACAAACTGCTGCAATCCATGATTGACAACATTAATTGATATAACACATTGGTATTTTTTCATGTCTAATTACCGTCAACTAATGAAATGAATAACTTTCGATGCAAGAACCATATTTTCATATAATCCAAACATGTTAAAAGAAAAATATGCTTGGCATACATAATACATTTATCTCACACCTCAAATCCAACAATTTTGGAATATGTTCCCAAAGATTACTTGTGTTTATAAAAAATGAATAAAATTGCGAATGCGTCCACCAAAGTCAACTTTCAAGTTACACTTGAACCACACAAGACGAGTGATACATAAACATAGGAGAAATTATCTTGAATACACAATATGAAATCAGACGAGAAATACATAAAACATAGGAGAAGTTAAAATTGAACCACGCAAAGATGTAACATAAACATAGAAATAAAAAACACAACAGTAATAGGATCTAAAAGTGACACCTACAACAATGTTGATTAATGGGAAAGCACGCCTTTCTCTTGTTAAAGACTACAATGAAAAAACAAGATAAATAAAGGTGCTTAATATTTTTCATATTAAATTGGTGGAAAATGAAAGATGTTAATAGGAAATGAATGGAAGTGTAGGAGCATACGAATGCAAGAACCATCTGGAAAGAAAAACGGTAATTGCAAGCATTGATGCTTAATCATTACTTTCGGCAACAAAAAGGGCTGAATACGCTATTGTAATATCCGACACAGCGCATCAGTTATGCTAGCTTATTGCCTTTTCTTTTCCACTCAACATGGTTAATTTGAAATGCTAAATTGAAACAAAATCAAGAGAAACTTGACTCCAAGCAACTAAGAAAATGAACAAAGACTCGTTGAGAATGTGTATAATACCAGATTGGTACCAAACGACTCACGGTATTAGTAATCAGTATTGTTACTTTGGGTCTCTAAAAGTGATGTCTACACAAATTGGTACTCAAAAGTCACAGCTTGTGACGACATAATAACAAGCAGATTACTCTGGAACGACTCACGGTGCTTGTAATCAACATTGTTACTTTGGGCCTCTAAAAGTGACATCTACACAGATTGATACTCAAAAGTCACAGCTTGTGATGACTTAATAACAAGCAAATCACTCAGTTAAGTCAGTGTTAATGACACGTATGACGTAAAGAAAAGGCAGAAATGAGATGTTAAGTTCATGTTAGCATTAGGGGATATAAGGTTGGGGGTGATAAGGGTGGTCTTAGGTTCAATTCACACCTCCAACAAATACTAACAATTTTTTTTTTGAATGGTGCAGATACTAACAAATTAACACTGGCCGTCTCATAAAAAAAAAGTACATGTTAGCATGATTAGTCAACTAGATTGCCTACATGAAATAGCTAAACAATATTGTCAATTTAGTAACAGGGACTGGATTTACACACGTACACATTTGTTCCAGAAAATGACTGCTAAAATTTCAATGCTTACGGTGTACAGAGCAATGATTTCAAACGAGAATTCCAAGCAAGCAATCTAGTTGACAATTTAACATTACATATATGCGATTCCACATCTACTGATGGAAGGAATAACTTTCAATAACCACACCACACATATTTCATATAACTTTTTTTTAAACTTGGTATCCAGTCTAAGGACCGACAAATCTAGGGGGCTAATCTCGCCGTTCAATATGCTAAGAATATATTTATACCACATCTAAATTCCATTCCAATAAGTTTGGAATATGTTTGAAAAGATTACTTACGTCATGAAATATGAAAAAATTGGAATCCATGCACCAAAGTCAACTTTCAAATTCAAATTTGACAACACAGGGAGAACAATACATAAACACGTGAGAAATTAATAAACTAATCAAGAGAGTATATGAACAAATGAAAATGAACCAGAATAATCGAATTAATACCTCATCAAAGGAGAAGCGATGACGAGATCGATCTTGTTAATTAATCCAGATGAATGAACGTGTTTACGCAAATTATCAACCTGTTCCCATCCAAGAGGAGTGAGATGAGCATCGAAATAATCAGGATTCAAATACGCTTTGTAGTTTTTGTCTCCTTCCACATTGTGGATCCCTTGAGCGTGTCTCACAAGGTGAATCGTTTTGCAACGATGTAACGGAAACAAACACGTGCCAGCACCGCAATCCATATTCTTCTGAATCTGATAAACAGAGTCAACGGCTAAATCAATCAAGAACGAAGAAACGTATAACAGAATCGAAGAGAGAAAGTGCACGCAACGTAACGTACCGCAGCTGTAGCAGATCGAGAGAGAAAGCGGGAACAGGAAGAATCTATGTGGTGTATGAGTGACGAGGGAGTGCGCTGTATTTTATTTTATTTTATTAATTTTTATTTTTGTTGTCTGTTCTTGCTTGTTTGTTCGTTTTTGATACTTCTGAGAGCGAGTACGGTGCAGGTTGTCAACTTGTTTGTTTGTTACTCGGATTTATATCCATTTCCATCAAACTCACGTTACGTTACGTTACATTTCATATGTATGCATTCTTAGCCAACTAAAATTATTGGAGCACCACAAATCCTATTCCAGATATTTTCTTTACCTTGCAATAATTTTAAGAATTTAATTAGTATTTTTTTGGTACAGGAATCTAATTAGTATTGTAGTTGGAAATCACTTAGACACTCTCTCTAACCTTTAATCTCTCGTTGAGTTAAATCAATGTAGATCATACATTTTAAAAATGAAACTCGCATGAAGTGGTAAAACATACGTTGATTTTAACCGATAAAAAAGTGTTAGAGAGTGTCCAAAAAATGGTGTTGTTAGCATTCCTAATTATACACAGCATACAATTAGAGAATTAAATATATTTTTCATCTCATTTAGTAAAAAAAATATATATATTTTTCATCCCTTTTTATTTTATAGGCTCCATTTTATTTTTTTATCCATACAAAAATGGCACATTTAAGTCCTTATCAAGTTATTTCTCTAAAAAAAAAAAGTCCTTATCAAATTATTATACAAAATCTTTTAGGTTTTTTTTTTAAAAAAATTTAAAATTTTGTGCAATAACTTTTTATACGGTTTTAAACATGGGCAGGGTGAGGCGACATATCAATTCGGTTTGACAATTAACTTTCTAACGGCGTTTACGTGGTAGGATATCTTTAGCGGAGCAATAAGATTCCCATCTTCACACTAATGATGTTTTTGTTCATGAAAAATAAAACTTCAACTTAATCTTCGCTAATCTCCGCTAACATCTGAAGACATTCTTATTTAGAAACCTTCTATTTTAGGCACCTATGCTACCAAATCAGCATACTCTTGGATTTCGGACAATTTTTACTTACAACAACCATCAGCCTTGAATTTGTAAGTATACGAATTACACCAAATTCACTCACGACATCTCTCTTGACACCTTTTGTTATAGATGTGGTGCCACTCTTGAGACTGTTATTCATACTCCGAGGTACTGCTCGCAAGTCTATCAAGTTTGGTCTTATCTTGGTTTTTTGTTTCCCTCTTTCCTCCAAGAGGGGGATCTTATTCTTTGGACCATGAATAATTCGATTTAGTGTTAAGGTAATCTATTTATCATTGCATGTTGGTATATATTGAATACTCGTAATGATGAATATTTTTTCATATATCATATGTCCTGCCTTGAGAATTCTTAATCAAATTAATTCGTTGGTTGGTGACTATAGTCTCTACGAGGTTCTCTGACTAGTTTCTTGAAAATATTCATTTGATGTTGTGATCAAACTTTAATGTGGATGAAAGCTCTTTTCGTAACCCAGGTATTTTTGGTTATCGAGGTCTTCTTAGGAATTCGTCAGCGGTTGGATTTTTTGTTTTTTCAGAAGTAGTGGTTTTATATCTAATGTTAATGTTGAACTTCACGCTATATCTCATGACTACATAGAAATAATTTGTTAATCTGATTCACTATCCTCTCTAAAATTAATCATAGAGAGAGTTCCACACACTCACCCACATGTTGCGATTTTTGAATACATTAGATCTCTAATGTTTAGGGACTGAAGCATTGTTCTTGCCCACACTTTACGAGAAGGAAACACTTGTATCGATTGATCGATCAATTTTGAAGTTGCACTCGATAACGACATTAGAGTTTTTTTATGTTTGTCACCTTTTGTTGGCTAGTATATGCTTACGTGATATCATGGGAGTATCTTTAATAAGACTTTAGTTTGTCTCGTGTTGTTGTCCTTTTCTTTTCCCACTCATAAAAAAACGTAAACGCAAAAAATCATTCAAAAATACGTGCTAACTTAACAACATAAACTAAAAGGGATTGGAATAAAAAACAGAGAACTAAAAAGTGTAATTTTTGTCATGGGGACAAAAAAAACGTAATTTTTTTATACACCATATAAAAAGTTCTTTCGCACTTTCATTCAATCATAAATCACTCTTAAAAATCGTTATGTCTAGTGCAGAACAGAGAAATACAGTGATGGTTCTCCAATAAAAATAGCTACTATGTTGGAGAATGGTGTCTACAGTCAGCACTTCGACGCTCAAGACAAAATATAAAAGAGGTGAATATTGTGTAAAAGAATAGTGAATGAAACGTACTGTGACACACACGACGTCACACGGCTGCAACAGTGGATATTGTTTTGGAGAGTGCTCGCGCACCTCCATAGTGTTTAGCTATGAGTGACACGTGATTTTCTCTATTGAAATACTCTTATCAGGCTTCATACCAGTTCAAAACAAAAATAATCACAAATCACCTTTTTTGTATGATGTTTAAAATAACTATTGTAATAAAAATAAGAGAAATATAATTAAAGTCAAATATTGCATTCATCCAACAATTGTGATTACTTAATAGTTATTGGATCATTTTAAAATAAAGAATTAAGTTAAGGTCTAAATGATCAATAAGTCTAGCTTTAAAAAAAAAAAACTTAACAACCTTTTTAATAAAAAATAGATAACTTGAAAAAGACTACAAATGCAATTTCGAGGAAAAAAAAAAGGAAAAAGGAGAAGAAATATTTTCACCCCTATAGCTTTAAGTTTAACTGATCTTAGAGAGTGGCCATGGATTCAAACCCAGCATTACAAGAATGTCCCCAAAGCTACCTTCACATCTATTCCCTTTCCTCATCATACTAACACTTGCATCTCTCTATTATTTCTCTTCATTCATATCTTTCAATACACCTTCTTCTTCTTCAACCTCACAATCACTCACAATCTCCACCTGCAACCTCTTCAAAGGTACCTGGGTCTTCGATCCCAACCACACCCCACTCTACGACGACACGTGTCCCTTCCATCGAAACGCATGGAACTGCATCAGAAACCAACGGCTAAATCTGAGCTTGATCAATTCATGGAAATGGGTTCCACGTGGCTGCGATTTGAATCGGATCGACCCGTTTCGGTTTTTGGGTTTGATGAGAAATAAGAATGTTGGGTTTGTTGGAGATTCGCTCAATGAGAATTTTTTGGTTTCTTTTTTGTGTATTCTTAGGGTTGCTGATGTGGGTGCACGGAAATGGAAAAAGAAGGGTGCTTGGAGGGGTGCTTATTTTCCTAAATTTAATGTTACTGTTGCTTATCATCGTGCGGTTTTGCTCTCCAAATACAAGTAACATTCTCAATTATCAACTTTTTGTTTTTCTATTTTAAGTTCAGAATTTTGTAAATAGATTGCATTAGATAGGTGACTTAAATGTAAGTGAATGATTTGTGATTCAAAGCCTGTTTGGATTGAGTTATTTGACCTTATTTAGTGACAAACAATTGTGAGACTGTCTGGGAGAACTTACAATAACAGACATGACCCTAAGGTGTTCTCGGCTTATTTTAGTAAGTTTTATAGGATAGCTTATGAAAACAGCTTTTAGTCTTGGAAAATGCTAGTGCCCTTAGGGCACTGGTTAAGGAAACAAATATAGAAATACTGTGTTGGAAAGTTGGGAGTTTGAATGTTTAGAAGAAGTTTAAAAACGTTGTTTCCAATGCAAAACTACCTACGAAGCACGGATACGGACACGACACTTACACTGACACGCCGACACAGCTAATAATTTGAAAAAATCACATAATTCAGTTAATTACAAGTGTCGGTGTTGTGTCGGACACAACATGTTCGACACCGGGACATGCCTCATCCGAGGAGTGTCCGTGCTTCACAGAAATAAGAAATATTGCTATTGAGATGCAAGGCTTGTACAAGCATTGTCTCTCTCTTGCATAAATGTGGTTCCATTGCATTCTTTATTCAACTTCTTTTATCATATTTCAAATACAAATTAATGCATGAATTCAATGTTACAGATGGAGTGATTTTTTAAGAGTTGCTAGGTTGGAGTGAATGAGTCTTTATTTGACATTAAAATTTAAAATGAAGTGAATATGTGATGTGCACGCGGCGCGGCCACTTAAGCTACCTACCTCTTAGTAAGAGCACCATTGGAGATGCTGGGCACTTGTTAGCATGACCTTTCATGTTATATGAAAAGAATTTTAGTTAATTTTATGTTGTCTTAAATAACTTATAACTTACAAACAAGCTTTTATATTATAATAAGTGTCTATGCTTAAGTGCTTTATTAAGTTGCTTATCCCAACAAGTCCTTAAGACATGTATGCAGATGCATATGCATATGATATGCCTGCTTCAGGCTCTGCAATTTGCATTGTTCTAACAAGTTCGCTATGACCCTTCATGCTTAAGTGCTTTATTAAGTTTTTTTGTTATTATAATATGTTTATTGATGTTAGATGGCATCTTTTTCCTTTGGTTTCAATGCCAATTGTTTTATAAGTGCAATTTCAACAGGGCATGAGATACAGACTTTTGAATTAGATAATAATTATTATATTGGACACTAAAAGTTTGCTATGATTTGAATCAATAAAAAGTACGAATGGCGACGGCAATCAATAAAATCAACCATCCCTGTTTCCTTTTCTCGTGTCTCCTATTTTTGGGGTGCTTGTTAATTGTCGTGTTTAACTGTTTCGTCGTTCTAAATTTTGAAACTCCAACCATATGTGCTAATTACTGATTAAACAAAGGTGGCAGCCAAAGCAATCTGAATCTGGGCTGCAAGATGGATCAGAAGGTATTCATCGAGTTGACGTGGATGTTCCTGCAGATGAATGGGCTAAAATTGCAGGTTTCTATGATGTCCTGCTGTTTAATACTGGTCACTGGTAATTCATTCTAACTTTTCCTCAATCTTGAAACTTCTGGATGATCCAGTACCACTTGAAAAATAGTTTTAGTTTTGACTGCCAAAACAATGCATTAATAAATAGTTGAATGAGTTAAGTACGTCATTATAATGAAAACCCTGGAAAGAAAGTACTCAAAGATGTTACTTATATAGCAAGATATGTAATTGAGATCTCGAGTTAATTTTAGGTTGCCCTGTTATTTTTGTCAACCATTAGGATGATTGAGTTTATGGATATAGATCTAGTTTGGATAAACTTTTCCACAAGTTATCATGGAAGGAAAATGCTGAAGTAATCTTGTAATAACCATGATAGCTTTAACTAATAGCTTATCTCATAAGTTTTTACCTTCTACATAAGCAACCGTAGACTTGTAATAAATTTATCATGAATTCGAAACTAAATAATTATTTTAGTTAAAAAGTTCCTATAAGCTAGAAGTTAATCAAAACTGAGTCATTATTGATTTTGTCTTTAATAGGTGGAATCATGACAAATTCCCAAAGGAGAAACCTCTTGTCTTCTATAAAGCAGGACAACCAATAGTTCCTCCACTCGAGATGTTAGATGGACTTAAAGTTGTTCTTGGTAACATGATCACATATATAGAAAAAGAATTTCCTAGAAACACACTTAAGTTCTGGCGTTTACAATCCCCAAGGCACTTTTATGGTGGAGATTGGAATCAAAACGGTAGCTGCTTGTTCAACAAGCCACTTGAGGAGAATGAGGTGTGTATTTCTAAAAATTACTAATGTTATGTCTCGCAGTTCGTTCCTCCCACCCAAACTTCTGCTATGGAGTTGCAACACTTGACCTCTTATTTTCCCTAATTTTATTGCCATGCACCTGCATAACATCTCGCATAAATATCAAACTCTAGATTACATTTGATGTTTTTTAATGGTTTGAATATTTCTCATTTTCTGGTACACTTCGTTCCATTTTGTTCTTTGCCCTTAGCATTTTCAAGCATTAGCCTAAATAACAGGATACTAACACCTGAACAGCTTGATTTGTGGTTTGAACCTAGGAACAACGGAGTTAACAAGGAAGCAAGACAGATGAATTTTGTGATTGAAAAGGTATTACAGGGCTCAAACATCCATGTGGTTGACTTTACGCATTTAAGTGAGTTTAGAGCTGATGCTCATCCAGCCATATGGCTAGGAAGGAAAGACGCAGTTGCAATTTGGGGTCAGGATTGCATGCATTGGTGTCTGCCGGGTGTCCCTGACACATGGGTTGATATTTTATCACAACTGATACTTGACGGTTTTAGAAGAACTGGTAAGTTGTAGAAAATGGAGAGACTATCAAGTTAAATGATGCATATCTTACCATACAGTGAAATTTTAAACTGGAGATGTTGAGGGGCATGCTGCCAAGTGGTGGGACCAATATATGAGAATCTTGAGCTGTACATAGAAATGTCAAAGGCTGATGTTGGATGGAAGAAAAGCTTTGCTCTTTGACTTTTGATGTAGAAGCAAGCCACTAATTTTCCCGAGCAGAAGCCTATAAAGCGGCTTTCTTTTGACTTTAAATACATTTTTTTTTTGTTAATATTAATATTTCAAATATATTTCTTCATAGGGCTTTGTCAAATGTTAACATTGAATTCTTTTATTAATCTATTATTACTATTGTATTGTGGAATCTTTTATTATTCAAAATTTTGATATTTAGACAGTGCATTACATTAGACTAATAAACTTGTGAAGGAAATTTTAATAAGCAATAATGTTTTTGAGTTTTGACAATTTATTCATTTTACCGGTGAAATGAAAGATTGTCAAGGGCAATGGGTTGTGGATCGAGTTAGCATCAAACTGGTCTGTACAATTGAATAGTTCTACGTTACTTGTGAATCCACGTGACCGTTTTTGCTGAAGATGCCTTTGAGCTTTGACCATGTAGAGAGAAATTGATCTAATGTTGATGGATTGGCAATATTGAAACTTGTTGTTATAGCCAAGGTTGTCTCATTTCTATCGGTTTGACGCTAACTAAAAAAGCGTCACGGGTAGATAACTAATCTCAAATTTACGAAACACGATATGCACAAAATCAATAGATTCAAAAGAAAATTTGTTGTTTACTTAAAAAAAATGTTGTCGTTGGTTTGAACCCGTTTGTTTCAGATTTTTTTAAAAAAAGAATCACTTTTTTCATTTTGAAGTATTTGTTTAGGATTTTTAAAATAAATCATTTTATAAAAAAAAAATCCATTTTTTTCCCTAAAATGAAAAGCTATTATGATTAGCTTTTCTCAAAATCTAGTATATTTTTTTTCAAAAGAAAGGAGGTAACACATGTACAAGTTAAAACTCTTTTTTTTTTTAAATGGATTTTTGTGGGTAGTAGTAGTCAAACAAAAATAACTTCGATTTTTTTTTTAAAATCTCTAAAAATAAATCTCTAGATTATTTTAACACAATCTATTTTTTATAAAGGTGAAACAAACGCACCCATAGCGAGGGTAAGCGTGTGTTGAACATGGATAATGTCCCTTTACAGATTTTTAGTTCTTTCATGGTCATAGTTTTGTTCCAAGTCACACCCGGAATTTGTTGAGAACGATGATTTGTATGATAAATTGCCAGGAAATAAAAACAGATTATGCAAGAATGAATGATGCTCACATACTTAAATTTATGATTATAAGAGCACCTTCTTCCACTCTTGCATTTACCGCAAAAGTCTCCTGAAACAATTAGACAAGTTGTGGTTGTCTAACCATCCAATTTTGCAAGGCAAATCATACCAAAAGATTGACAGAAAAGATATTAAAACCAGATACGTATACTTCAAAACATCATTTCAGACTAATATTAAAAATCAGCATTT
>Ga0209282_1002557_pt1 | contig 10575 bp, 6 predicted proteins | sample Mtrugardesep15_FD_187529 | JGI IMG/M metagenome (GOLD analysis project Ga0209282, IMG submission 187529) | Root nodule microbial communities of legume samples collected from California, USA - M. trunc garden sep15 (SPAdes) (version 2) | ecosystem: Host-associated > Plants > Roots > Nodule...
ATTTTTGGTATGAACGAAAAACATTTTTTAGATTCTTCACGGTAAGTAGGTCTATTTATGTTGAATAATTTCAATTTTTTTACTATAAATAAATTCATTAATGATATAGAAGTTTTTTAATTTGTTCGTTATAAATGGATTTATTTACAATGAGCAATTGAAAAGAAAATTAGCCACCGTATGTATTTACAGTGTATTTATTTTAAAAATAAATGTTTGTCAATGTAACTTTGCTACTATTATTATTTGTTTGTTTACTCCCTCAAAAATTATTATTTGTTTATTAATTCATATAATTTATTTTCAGTGATGAAACGAACTACAAGGTGTTGTGATCGATCATATACAAAAGCAAAGGAGCATGACGTCCTCCTACTGCCTCACCACGTAAGGAGCAAGCAACTAGACATGCTCTTGAAGCAAAGGAACAAGGAGAGGAGGACACCAACGTTCATATGGAAGAGGAGGTCGTCGTGACGATGGAGAATGTGGTTGCCCCTCCACCAGACATGCATGTCATGAGATATTCTTTTTGCAGAAGACCATAGAACTTGTCATCCCTTAGACCCTTTGAGGATCATGTTGCTCATCAGCTATGGCGCGGAAAGAGGTGATGGATTATTGTTTCTTTTCAGAGTTATGGATAGCAATATTTTATTGTGATATATAACGGCATACTTTATATTATTATATGTGTATTAGGGAGGAGATAGCGGGAAAGTGGTGGGAGATAAGTAAGAAAGAGGTGAAAATGCAAAGGGAAGAATGAAAAATGAGAGTGAAGGTGAAGAAAGAAGAAAATAAAACTAATGGTATTTTGGGTTTAAAATGTGGAGAGTATACCAGTTAAAAGTCCTCATGAAAATTAAACAAACCCACATTGGTGCCATAGATATAGGCACACTTCCTAAAACGCTGAGCCAATACGCCATATAGGATGTAGCGTCTGTTTGGTGTGGAGTTTGAAAACTACGGCAACTAAAAACAATCGCTTCCCAGTGTACATTTTGGCCGTGGAATGAAAAGCTGAGAATCCCAGCTTCACTCCAGACGTGCGTTAAGCCCTTCCCACCACTAAACCAAACAGACACATAGTTGATTGATATATTATCTAATAGAACCATTACTAAGTTCATCGTTAGAATATATTTCGCATGCACCCACTCATCATTCCTAGATCTGGAAGAATGTACACTAAACATCATAGAAAGACAGAAATAGATGACCACATATAAAATATTATTACTATGCACTTCAAGGTGAAGTAATATGGATTATGGATATCCTTGAGCCTCACATTACAACCTGACAAGCCTGCAGGAACAAAACAGGGATAAATAGCTATTGAAAATTTAGAGGGTGTGAGTGTGACCCAAACAAACCAGCCAGTAAAAAGAAACAAGTGAAATAGAACGGTCAAACTTGCATAATGCACTCATTTGTACATTTGCAAACATAGTATACAAAAACTAGATCCATCAAGTTTCTCTGTGCTATTGAAATCCGCTGTGATGAAATTTACACATAACTGTCTCTAAGGTCAGTTATTTCTCTGTCTATGTTGTTTCTCTTTCTGTTTTATTTCCTATTTTGGGGTGAGGGTGGGGGGGAATATGGACTAGGAACTGATTCAGTCTCAAAACAAACATCTTCCAAAATAAAATGTAGCAGCCATAATGGTGTAAATGGCCTTCAAAATGAACCTCCTTGGAGAATCCTCTGAACTAACTTCTTCACAATTCCTATCCATTAAGGAAGGTCTATATCTACTGCTGCCCAAGGAATTTGGCATGAATCCTAAATTCGATGGTGGTCCTACATGAAGGGCATTCCTTCATCCCTTGCTTCCCATGGAGCTCATTGCAATTTGGACACAAAACCTGATGCGCGCATGGCAGAAATACAACCGACCTCTCCTCGGATAGGCACATGACACACTCATGCTCCCGCTTCAATCTTCCACCAGCTAGTTTGTCTTGGGAGCCCCCCGTCGTCACCGTCTCAGATTTCTTGTTTTCTTTCACCACGGATGAAGTACTTATTTTGGAACCAGATTTTAGTCTTAGCACAGCAATCTCCTTCTCTAGCTTTACCATGCTGTCCACATATTCCTGCAGTTGACTAGCTGCCTTCTTTCTGACGGCATCCTCCTCGGCTTTCATGAGTGCTTCAGACTGTTCTCTTTCTTTTCTAAAGTATGCCGCCTGTGCGAGGATTTTTTCTGTCTTAGCTCTCTCCTTTTTCACTCTACCCTGTAATGTTTCCACCATTTAAGTAAGGAAGTAGCATAATAAGCTGTTTGAGTGTCAATTATAAACAATTTGGCCATCATAAAAACAGAAATCATATTATTTAACAAGTAAATTGTGTAATATGAATGTAAAAGTAAAAATCGTATGTACAGGAAGACCTGATAGTGATAAATTATTGACTGAACCCTGTTCCTATACTTTAGCTCAATCAAATTCTAGTTTCTACCATATAAAACAATAAACTAATCAAAAAAAATTAACTGTGAAGTTATGCATATACCATCATTTGTCCTATGGAAAATCTAAAGGAATGTAAAGCACTGGTTGAATTCATTTTTTTAATCAGCCTATGAGTTAAACACTCATAGTTGGTTGAATCATTTGAATTCATATTATTTAACAAGTAAATTGTGTAATATGAATGTAAAAGTAAAAAAAGCATGCACAGGAAGACCTGAGTGATAAATTATTGACTTGTACCCTGTTCCTATACTTTAGCTCAATCAGATTCTAGTTTCTACCATATAAACCAATAAACTAATCAAAAAATTTAAACTGTGAAGTTATGCATATACCGTCATTTATCCTATGGAAAATCTATAGGAATGCAAAACACTGGTTGAATTCACTTTAATTGGTTGAGAAGCAACAAGAAGCAACATTTTGAGTTGATATATGATTTGTACTTTTTAACAGTGAGACTGAAGGAGCATCTTTCAGATAGCAAGAGTTAACCGCTCATCTCGCCTATATTTGCAGTACACAGGCTAAAATTGTCAACCATGTATATGTAAATATGAAAATAAAAATAAAAATTTGACTATTCAGAAGGTCAAACTGAAGTAGCCATGTCTTTTTTAGGTGCCTATGCATGTCCAGGGGAATGAGTCAGACTGTCAGATCAGAATAATAGAGTAGGTAGGTACTCAAGATACGTGCTAATATTAAAATTATTGAATAAACTACACAGATTTTACTCAAATATATCTTCATATTGAATAAACTATACATACTTAATTCCACATACCTCAGTATTGGCTAGAAGATTTTTCCCTTTTTCTATCTCCTGGTGCAAGTAAGCTAACTTTTGCTTCTCTTTCTCAAGTTCATCTTGAAGCAAACCCAACTCCGGTTTCCACGACTGGGCTTGTCGAATAGTCGTCTGCTCTCTCTCCAGTGCTTGTTGATAACTTGCCATTGACTTTTCAGCCAACGACTTAGCAGACACCAACTCTTTCTCTAGCAAGGACTTCTTTGCCTCCAGAATGAGTATGGAAGAAGTGGCACTCTCAAGTTGCTTTTGATTATTTTCCATGGCATTCTCCACTTCAGAGATCCTCTTCTCAGCATTCTCTTCTAAAGATTTTCTTTCTTTTCTATAAATTTCAGTTTCTTTTTTCAACGATTTAGACTCCGCCTGAAGCTTGCGAAGCTTATCTGCTACCTGCATAACCTTCTTATTGGCCCAGTCATTCCAGCTTTGCACCTCATCCTGCAATTCTTGTGCTCGAGATACTAATTTCAAAACTTGTTCGTCCTTCTCATCCCGCGGGACAAACTTGCCCGAAGCCTCATCAAAAGGAATACCAGCACAGTAATTTTGAACCTTTTGAGCGGCAGAGGAGAATGGCTTAGGTTTAGGTTTGGCTGTTTTCACTGTTGGAGAAGTAGATGTTGCATCCTTTGTGCGTAATTTTGCAGCACTACCTCCTTCGGGTAAAGCTGAATCATCATTGGTTGAAATACGACATACGCCTGCTATACTAACTCCTTTTGTATTTGAGGAGCCACGTTTCATTTTCTGATTTGGAACTTCAGATGGTGGCTTGAGTTTTTTTTCAACAATCAAACCACTTACGCTTGTAAGTTTTCCTAATTTAACACCCGCTTTTCCACAAGCTTTAGGTTCTTTCATATGAAAGAACTTCTCCCTGAGCACTGATGTAAACTCTTTATGGTGTTTTCTGCTCTTCATCAGCTGAGAATTAGATTCTGATTTACTTTCCTGGGAAATATTTGTGAAAGTTGTCACACTCATACTTCCAATCATATCAGACTGAACATTTAACTTTGATGGGGGACCAGAAGACTTGTCAGAGCTTTGCTCGCTAGAATCACCACCACTCAGTTGACCTTCTGGTGCAATGACTCGTGTAATACTCAAGTCATGTACCAGCAACTCCCACATTGCTTCAGTTACTGTTAAGGAGGGTTTTAGTTCCCGAAGTACGCCGAGCATCTCTACCAAACTATAATGCAGTAACTGCTTTGTATTTTGAAATGCAAAGTCTGCAGGAGTTTCAGTACCTTTCCCCTTCAAAGTATTCAGTGTGTTGTAAACAATATTTGTGAGAGGGTCTCCTTCTGTGTATAAGGACTTCCTTGAAACGGCCATTTCAGCCATTTCTTGACTGTAGCCTCCTAAATCAACAACCTTCTTGATAGCATTACTAAAAATTGCTTCCAAATTACTCATCAGTAAGTCCTCGAGCTGAGTTGCCATAGGATCCTTCCAATCTTCAACCTCGAGCACACCCAACTGTTGTTCTTCTGTACAACAACCTAACCCTAATTCCGCTGAATCGAAGCTTTGCGGATTTGTAAATTCATAGGGAGGGAAATCATCCTCCACACTTAAGGAACCATCTTCGGTAACCATTGAAGAAGACTCATCATCTAATTTTCTCTTGTAATTACAACCTTGTTCAGAACCAACAGTTTTATCCATTTCTTCAGCCATTATAATACCCTTGTCTATCACCTCCATCTACAAATAAACCACAAAAGGGTCAAATCAGTGATAAAAATATAATAAAAAAAGATTACGAACAAAGGGAATAAAGAAAAAAAATATGAATACAAAAAATTGGGAACCTCTATAGCACCGACACTTCTGATCGAATAAGTGTCTAACACCGACATCTTTGATTTCATTCAGTTATGTCATTTTCTCAAATACTTGTCGGTGTGTGAGTGCCATGTTCGTTGTTCGTGTTTGTCAGTGCTGCATAGTTGGGTTTGAGCTAAGGAACTAAAGGAGTTGGGGGGTTAAAGTCCAGGGAAGGAGAAAAATACTAACATAACAACAAACATTTGCCATTCAAAAAAAAAAATTATTGATACAGAAATGAACAACAATGCAAAAAACAACCTTTCACAAAAAATTGGGAACCTCTATTAGCCCGACACTTCTGATCGAATACATATCAAGTGTCCGACACAGACAAGTGTGATTCCATTTATTATATAATTTTCTCAAGTAAGTGTCGTTGTGTCAGTGTCATGTCGAGTGTTCGTGTCTGTGTCAGTGCTGCATAGTTGCGAACACAGTATTGACACACAAATCAACAGTAATGCAAAATACAACCTTTCACAAAAACGTAACTGACACTTCCGATCAAAAACGTTTCAGGTGTCCGACACATGTCAAGTGTCCATCACAGACAAATGTGAATTCAATTAATTATATAATTTTTCTCAAATAATTTTCGGTGTGTGTCAGTGTCGTGTCCGGTGTTCGTGTCGGTGTTACGTAGTTGGGAACACAGTATTGATAAAAAAAATCAAGAGCAATGCAAAATACAAGCTTTTACACACAAAAAAATGACAAAAAGTAAACGAGCAAGTTGGGAATGAAAGAATAAATGATAACCTTGAGCAAAGATCAAAGTGAAACGAGACTGACACTAATGAATAACCTGTGTTGAAAGAGAAAGAAGAAGTTAAAATTAAAAAAATGAATAATAATAATAATCGAATAATAAAAGAAAAAGAACCTAGAAATGAAATGGGTAAAGAGAAAATGAAAAAGGTAAAAAGGAATTAGGAATCGAAAATGGAGTAAGAAACGAAATGAATGTACCTGGTTGCGATGATGTTGAAGGAATTAGCGTCACTCACTTCACATGTTGTGTTGTGTATGAGAGAGTGTGAAATGTGTATTCGGCTTTCGCTTCAGTGGGTTTTGGGTATTACAAGGGTTAGGGGTGCGGCTGATGGTTTGGTAGTATTGGGTTTTTATTAGGCGCTAACTTTTTTGCTTGCTTCCGTGCCGTTGCTTCACTCTTAACCCCCGTTTCTACTCTACTATTTGGGCTGCACTATCTGCCTTCGAGTTACTTGTCCTTTTCTAGTGTATTCTATCGCACATCCAATACAACATTCTCATATCTAGTTAACACAGTAACGGTTGTGGACCGTCCCATCAAAAATTAACCATTGAGATTAAAATTGTTTAAAATTGACTGTATAAATCTGAATCATTATATCGTATTTAAGTGGCCGAGATTGCGTACTACAAATTGCATGGAGTAGTTGCAGCAGGCAATCCATGTCTTATATTATCGCATTGGTTGATTTGTTATTCGATAAAACATCTTATGACTTCTTTATTTCAACCATCAAACTTGAATTTCATGATTTACATTTGTTTTTGTCTCTCTATTGTTTCGTACTATAGATGAATGAAATTTAAATCGTCAAACTTATGGTATGATATAATCTTTAACTTTCACGTGTGAGCTATAAACAATTTGGTTTATCTATCCTTTTCTAAGGTATGTCTGGATAAGCGTTTAGTTGCATTTAATAGTATATACGCGTTTGTAGATGAGTTATTTCTATAACAAAGATAAAATAAAGTCTTACTATATTTTATAATGTATAAGCTATTTTCATAAGGTTCCATCGAGAGAATCAAAAAATAAGCTCAAAACAACTTACAAACATGTTATAACTAATTTCTTGAGTTCTCATAAATAGTGACACAGTTTTTATGTAAATAAATAAACTTAGATAAACCAATTCAAACAAACTCTAACTATCTTTCCAATTATATTAGTTTCGCATTATATTAAATACTCATTTCGTTTTAAAATGAACGTTGATTAAGAATTTTACACGTGTATTAAGAAAGGTAATGAGTATAAAAAAATAATTGTCATTTTATCAAATTATTTTTATTAATTACTTATGTGTTTCCACTCTCATAAATGTAAAGTTTTATTTTTTGGTTACAACATAAATGTAAAGTTGAATACAATGTTTTAGAGTGGTATACATAATATTAATTAGGAGAAATATTAGACCAATCCAAACAAACTTTGACTATCATATTAACTTCAGTGTCATATTAAATATTCAATTTCTTTCAAAATAAATACCGATTACAAATTTCACACACATATTAAAAAATGTAACAAGAATAAGGAAAAAAATAGTCATTGTATAAGATTATTCTTATTAATTATTGCCGCAAAGTTGAATATAATGTTTTAGAGTAATGTATATAATATTAATTAGAAGAAATATATTTTCTGACACAAAATTTAAAATTGACGTTGTATATCAATACAATTTTTTACTTTTATATAATTTTTTATTTTATGTCGGTTCTTTTTTCTGCCTCCTTAAATATGATTTCCACGCTCATATTCATATATGGTGTGGAATACAATGTCAATTTTGTTTAAATAACACATGTGATTATTTAAATGGTATATTTGGAGAAAAAATAATGTTAAATAAAAAAAATGAAAACAACATTAATTTTGAAACAATTAATTTTTCTTCTTCAAAAAATTAATTTTGAAACAATTTCTTTTGTTAAGGCTACACTCATTATAAAGCACAGAAAATATTAGTACCATTTGAAAATATTCGTGCTTCTTAAAAAATTATTAGATATAATAATTTATATAATAAAAAATTTATTTACTAAATTACATTTATTGATAGTAGTAACTAAAATATATGGTCAATGCCCATGTAATGGAAAATAACTCCACCTTGACCAGTATAACAATAAATGGAGCTTTCAAAAATAAAAAATAAAATTATTATTAGCATTTTTTTAGGAAAAAATTATTATTAGCATTTTTAGTATTACTATAATTAAAATTAAAATTATGTGATTAGTAATGGTACAATTATAAATATAACTAAAATTGACTAGTGTAAAACAAATTAATTCTGCATTATTAATTAAAAATAATATGCTATCTATCTATCTATAACTCTAACATTTGCGAATAATCTGAAAATCTTAATTTTACAAGATAAACGATTCTAAAGTAATTCACTTTATCAAAATCATAGGTGACAATCATTTTAAAAAAAATATTAAATTAAAATATTAATATGTTTATAAGTAATTATTTTAATTATATTTTTTTTAGGGGAATTTAATTTTCTCTTTTACTAATGTAACCAGATTGATTGATATTATCTCCTTAAAAAAATAATTGTTATTAAACTAGTATATATATATATGACAGAACTTAAATATATCTAACCATATTAATTTTAATTTTGACCTTAATATATGCTAAGAAAAAATATTGACCTTAATACATTCAATGGTGTATAAATTATTTTTTTACAAAAACAAAACAATATTCAGTCATTCAAATTGATAGAATACATTATATAGAATAACTTGATCAACATCGCTAAAAATATAAAGGGTGAATCTGCGAACAAACTCATAACACCCGAGTTAATTGCATGCAACGACAAAATGAATACAACCAATATGATAAAATCTAAATCACTAGATTATCCATGCTCCCGTGTCTGCAACGTTGACGTCTAAATCATTGATTGAATATGTGATTGACTGAAGTTAATATTTCAAGACGACGGACAACACAACGCCACACTCAAACGACGGAAACACAAAAAAAATAAAAGAAAAAACTTGATATATGTGGAAACCACTTATTTATATTGAAAGAAAGCGATAAAAAGATGCAAATGGGTGATTCTAGGTCAAAAATATCTAAAACAACTCCTCCTTGATGAGTGAAAGATAAAGAAAACTCAGAGGGAATGTAGAGTTTCTCTCACAAAAAAAATTAAGGTTGGCTAAGCGTTTTAACCAAATTATGTTTAACCTCGTGGTGTATAAAGATGAATAACATGTATTAAGAAAGATAAATGTGTTTTTATTTTGAGAGGATTTTTTTTTATTAATTATTAAATAATAAGTGCATTAAAATCAGATGACAAAATAGGTCAATTCACACCGTCACAGTCCACTATTGACAGATTGTAAATCTTATCCCCTCCCCATTTTATTGCGGGTCGGTAGACTGTCGGCCTATCCATCCATTTATTAATTAAATTTTTTGAAAAACAATGTAAAAATAAAATAAAGTAAAGATCATTTTAGGCGACCAAAATTCGCAGCAAATGAGCCTTTAAAAATATTTCCTAAAAAAACTATAAAAAACTATAAAAATGGTCACTCAAAAGTTAATGATTCATTATAAGAAAAAAAAAACTAGCATAAGCCAACAAAAATAAAAATTTAACGAGTTTGAAGATTCATATATATTATAAATACGAGGTTAAAATCATAAAACCAAAGTATATTTAGTTAAATGAGTTTGTTTCTCTACTCTACGAGTCAAATACAATAGATCTTTGAAAAATTGAGAATGATGTATAAATAAAGAATAATAAAAAAATGAAAATATATTATCATTAGACCCGATGGACCAACCCACTCTGTCATCACCTCCTCTTTTTTTATTGTGAACTAAACAGGGCAAATTGTCTTAAAGTGAATGATTCAAAATCTCAACTCATTCCACCAAAAAATAATGCACTAAAAATATTGATTCGACTGGACTAATCCATATTGTCGTCGATAGCAAAATTATTAATCAGCTAAAATTTGAATGCTATAACAATGAAAATAATGTATAATAAAAAATAATATTAAATATTTATTTTTTGACAGAAGCAAAACGATATTCATTCATTCAAATTGATAAAATACATCAGATACAATAACATCATTAATATCGCTAAAAACGTAAAGGATGAAACTGCGAACATACTCACAACATCCAAGTTAATAGCATACAACGACAAAATGCCTACCAATAATATGATCAAATCTAAATCACCAGAATACCCATGCCTCCGGATCTGCAACGTTGACGTCCAAATCATTGATTAACTATGTAATTGATTGACTGAAGTTGATCTTTCAATAGGAACAAACGAAAACCGCAACAAGACGCGAAATCAAACAACGCCGCACAAGACGACGAATAACACACCGTCGCACTCAGACGAAGAAATCACAAAAAAAGGAAAAATCACTTATGTGGAAATCACTTATTTGATTGAAAGAAAGGGAAAAGGGACGCAGAGGGGTGATTTTAGGTCAAAAAATGACCTAAAATCACTCCTCGATAAGTGAAAAAGAAAGAAAACCTAAAGAGAAGGTGAAGTTTCTCTCACTAAAAAATAGGGTCGGCTGTGTAAGGGGATCTATAATATTAAATATTTATATTGTTTTAAAAAGGAAACA
>Ga0209282_1002558_pt1 | contig 10571 bp, 4 predicted proteins | sample Mtrugardesep15_FD_187529 | JGI IMG/M metagenome (GOLD analysis project Ga0209282, IMG submission 187529) | Root nodule microbial communities of legume samples collected from California, USA - M. trunc garden sep15 (SPAdes) (version 2) | ecosystem: Host-associated > Plants > Roots > Nodule...
GTTTTTTTTGGTTTCACATTGATCTCTTTAGTTACAAATATTAGACACTTTGATCCTTTAAATTACAAATGTTAGTCACTTCAAACTTTTAAGTTACAAATATTAGACATTGACAGAAAGGACCAAAGTGACTGATATTTGTAAATAAGGGACCAAAATATCTAATATTTGTAGCTTAAGGAACCAAAGTGAAACAAAAAAAAAACTTGAAGAGGACAAAAGGTATAATTTAGCCTATATTCTATCTATTTCCACAATCTGATTTTCAATTTAAGGTGAAGACATGAAGCAACTAAGTTGGACACCATCTTAGAATCTCAGGAATCTAAGAGATGCAAAGATATTGAGGAGTCCATTTACCAGTTTAAAATACCCAACTTCAAATTTCTAGATACATACCCTCCCTTCCACATGTTATCATGTGATACTCTCAAACGTGATCTGTTTGAGCCACAGGCAGCAAGTAGGCGGGTGTCTGTGGTAATCTCATACACTTATCAAACATAGGGATCTTCCACAGAAGACAATATTCCCAGGACAGCTTTTGGCTTCTCTGTGGTTTTATACCCAGGACAGCTAAGGGTGTTGTAATTTTGGATTTGCGAAAATTGGAAAGCCTTGCTTCATACTTAGTTCACCCCAAAACCACTTTTTGGGTTTGCTTTGTTGTTGAAGTATAGATTTTTATCTGAAGGATTTCTTATCATTATCCCTATTTGTACTTTTTTCTCTCTAATGAAATTTTTCTTCTATCTGAGAATAAATAAAATTGTGCTCTTTCTTGGTACTACTGATATCTAGAATACTTGTGAAATAGTACCATCAAGTTTCTTGTTCAGATTTCAAGAATTGACAATGGGGTGGTAAGCATTGATCAAATCATAATCAGCATGATTACCATGAACCAACTATCCTAAAAGCACAACTTTCTAGGATTTAGGGTTAAAGTCAAGGACAACTGAAAGTCTGAAACAGCAACAGTTATCCTGGCATAAAGGCCAAAGACACTCTTTGCCAAAGAGTAATGAGCTTACCGATTGATACAGTTGCTGGCAAGCTAACATATTTAGGACATGATGCTTTTTTAGTAACCATGTCAATTTTAGCGTCTGCTCCAATAGCACAATCACGTGGCTGCAAAAACAAAAGGAACAAATATACTAGAGTAAGTATGGTGGCAAATGTAGTGGTTAAATAGGATTAGTAAACCATTCTAAAGTACAATATCATGAGAATTCTCTCATAGTTCCCACTAAAGTCTGTTAATCAGGGTATGGGACATCTTTTAGTTTCTTATATGCTGAGTCTATTACAAATCAGAGCAGATTTCGAACCTTGAAGTCCTTGTAGAAGCATAGACGAAGTTCCTCTACAGCGCCTTTTGAGCAAATAACTTGAGGAGATATATGGAACGCATTCTCAATGGCAGAGATAATGCCTCCGAGGGGATACTTTTCTGTGTTTGACGGAACATATCCAGCATCATTTAGAACGCTCTGGAAAAAAATGTTAAAAAAATTAAAAAAAACATAATAGTCAAAGTATGTTGTGATGCATATGCAATTAGGCATTTGGTCTTTACAATCAAAGGTTTTGCAAATACAATTGGTAGTCATTCCATAAACAGAATAACCTCCAACCGCAGTACCCTATAAAAGAGCAGCAAGGAATTCATATAACACCACCTGCAATAGATAAGACGATGCGCCTAGTTGCCAACAACTTTTTGTAAACTTGCATGCATTTGTTTGGACAATCCAACAGAAATAGGCCAACCCTAAATCCTAATAAGTTCTACTATCAAAGCATTATCATATGTACACAAAGGCACCAAGGTCAAAGGGACGACTAATTGAACAGTTCATCAATCAGAAGACAAATTGTATCAACTGGAAGTACGACCCGTGGATAAATGATTCGTTAATTAATATTCAAATCATATCATGTTGAGAGGGGACCACTGGTTAATCACTAGACAAAATTCATTTGTTTTTTACTGTGTTGGGAAGGAACAAGATGAAAGTAAAAAAATAACAGCCAAATGGACTGACATTTTATTTTCTAACTTCTAAGTGCTAGTATTCAGTAAAGCAAGTTTGATATTTAATGTGGTAGGAGAAATGAGAATTAGACATGTGACCAAAAGTAGAAATACAATCAGGTATATAATTCTCATCCTATTTTGGTTATTACTTCATACGAGCTAATTGGCAGAGAAAAAAAATATAGAACTTTATGTGTAACAAAAAACTATGCTCCACAAACTTACTGTAACGTTATATTTGAAATAAACATTCAGTGTTGTCAGGAAATAATCATATTCATTATGAAACACAGGAGACGAGCATGTACCATGCTTTTCTGCAAATAAAATTTCAATATTAGAATATTGGAACATTAATACAAGAAAACCAAAAGATTTTACCTCAAACAAAACGCAGAAAATATTTAAACCAAGTGACAAAAGAAAATTTTGTAACTAAAAATAAATGTTGAAACTTTGAAGACTTTGTACTTTACCAAACTAATATTCTATATAACCTACTCTACACAAATTGTTTAGGCAAACAGTCAACAATTACTCTCCAGCAAGAGTAAGACATTGAATGAACTTCTTAAATCATGTAAGTGAGCAAAAGTTATAAAAGATTCTTACCCCACTGCGAATGTGCACCGACGTGGTAGCCCCAGAAACATAGACCATATCAAAAAATAAGTTAGATTTGATAATAATTTAAGGATAAATGAGAAAATAAGTAATTTTAAGTGACCACCTCATGACCCCAAAATGTTCCTTTTCCACCACTGCATGATGATGGTGAGCCACAGCTCAATGATGGCCAATATTTCTCTAAAGCCTCATTCAATGTCGATATCTGCACATAAAATGAAAAAGTAAAACTTAAAATAGTTTAAATGGAGTGCTAATGCAACAAATTGGATTTTGTTTATCAAACTGCAACAAATTGGGTTAAAAACAAACTCAAAGTTCTAATGGTGGTATAGATATAAATGCAACACTAACACGACCAAAATGTAAACGTTAAACCAGTGAAAATTTTAAAATAATAAAATAAAAAAATGCAGTTTCAACAGCTAAAAAAAGATTTTTTTTTTAATGGCAAATGTTAGTAGTTAGTTGTTCTTGAGTTTCATCAATTCAAAATTATTTATCAATAAGCTATCGGATAATACTAAAAATTATTACTAGAACTTCCTGCTATAACTAAGCAAGGTAATTCAATTTTATTTTGTCCAAAATTTGTCAGTCAATGCATGAAAAGTTTAAAGGTGATACATATGGTTTGTAATGAAATGGTTTGCACATTATGGTCGGGAAATTGTACCTCATTTGGATCAAAACGAGATGTAGTGCAACAGGATGGCCAAGTTCCATCATTGTAGTCGGGCCAGAGTCCATCTATTATACAAGCACATAGAATGATATGTTAAGATAATTGTTGTAGGAATGTCCATAGTATACTCAGAAGAGGCGCAGGTTGGTATATAGTTTACCTCCATAACAGATTTTGATTTTTGTAAACAAAAGAATCTAAAAACAAGATGGGAAGCAATAACAGAAAGGATTGATTGATAAAATAAAAAAAATAATAAATAACAAAGCATATACTTAAAGTTAATTTCTCAATGGACTTAAAACATCATTTGAATTTTAAGAAATTTTCCAGACCCCTTAATGAGGAGAACTTCGTGTACTCGGATATGAAGCACCGACACAAATGCAGACACCGAACAAAACAAGACACTGACATGTAGGCATTGTTAATAATTTAAGAAAATGAAAATGATCACATTTGTTGATGTTGTGTCGGTGTCTGCGTATCTGACACAGGAGATACCTTTAACCCAAAGTGTCAGTGCTAATCCCTTTTACAGTTAACAAGAACCAGCAAGAACTCCACAACTCATAAGCAGAATTTGATTCAAAACACATACAATACAATTTTTGAAACTCAATAAACAAGAAAGAACCATTTCAACAAATCTAAATATCAATGTAACACTAACAAATTTGAAAATCTCAAACTCACGTATTGTGAATATTCCCGGAGAATTGGAGCTGAAAAGGAGCAAAAGAAAAAAAACAAAATTAGCTATCAGAAATTTAACAATGTCACTTTCATTTCATATCAAGTATTTTTATATAAAATACAAAATTAAAACCAATTTCATTCCACAAAAACAATAATATTCCAAAAAAAAAAAGTCCATAAGTACAAGTGGTATTAATAATGTAATTACATTTATTTCAAAAGTTGAATCATTCACTTATATGAGATTTAAATATGATTTTAGTTCTTGCAATTATAGCATTTTTAAGTTTTAGTCTTGTAAATTTATTTATTTCAGGCCCAGTCTTTGCAAATTTAGAAAACAGTGATTTTAGTCCTGACGTCATAGGTGGTCTAATACCATCACGCCATGTGGCCAATAAACTGACGTTAGGACTAAAAGCAATATTTTCTGAATTTGCAATGATTAAATTCAAACAAAAAGAAAAATAATAATAATAAATTAAGTGGACTAAGGGCCTGTTTGGTAAGAAGCGTATTTGAGCTTATAGCGGTCATTTTCTCACAAGCTTATGATTTGTTTTTAGGAGCTTATAGCGTTTTTTAATAAGTTAGTTCAAGTAGTTTATATCTAGTCATTTTTTACCTCTACAATTTTAATTGAAAAAATAAATATTAATTAAATATACATTTTTTTGTCATTTCATAGTTATATAAGCTACTTCACCCTCAAATTTTAAACACTAAAAATTCGATCCGCTTACTTATCCGCTATCAGCATGACTTATAAGCTAGCTTAATATCTGCTTTCATTTTTTTATACCAAACAGCCCCTAAACCTTTATATAATTACTACTAACGTCTAAAAAATTTGATAATAAATTTGATAGATAGATATACCTTTTCTATTCTTAAACAGATTACTTAAAACAGTTAATTCAACTTAAGTGATGACAAAAATGAAGGAATTAAAACCTAACAACAATAATTAGATATTCATATTGAAATGAAAAAAAATGGAAAAGAAAAAGGGAAGGTTTGTTACCCTCTGCAGCAACCATTAGAGGCACAACAATGGCGCGTGCGTTGACAATAAGTACCAGGCCATTGTAACGCCAAAGCGAAATAATCAAACTCTCTTTGTTTTCCTCCTCCTCCACCCCCACGCTCCAGCTCATCGGAGGCGCGTGCCGGAGAAACTGTTCCGGCGAAGACGACGATGAGAGAGAGGAATATGCATAGAAGAGGAGAAGACATTGTTGCGTGATGCGTTTGGGTTGGTATCAGAAAATAAATGCAGTGAAATAGGAAGGACTTGATTGTTTTTATATTTGGTAGTTACGAATTGCGCGAGTTTGTTTCGTTATTTATTGCATTAATCTCGAGGCTTACTCATTTTGCAATTTTAATAATATTTTTCATCAAATTATTTGTTTTCTTCTTATAATAATACACACTTACTTATTTACTAAATTTTTTAAGGTATTATTGACGATTAATAATTGATGTTTGTCTTGGATGTTAAGAAATGATAATTTTTTTAAGTTATTATTGACGATTAATAAAAAAAAATACAAAAATGATAACTAAATACTAAAAAGAGAAAAACCGAAGATAAATCTTCTAAAAGTTGTTCATAACCTAACAAATCAATTTTCAAATATCAAACTAAAACATGTCAACATTTACTATGTAGTAACACTCCAAATAGATGGATCATTATTTGAGTAACCCATGAAGTAAAGTGTAGAGACTAAAATGTTTGCAATTAGAGAAATTATTTAAATAAATATAAATATAAATGATACTTTTTTTTGAAAGAAAGTATAAATGATACTTATTAATTATATTATTAAATTAAAATAATAATATTATGTTAATATTTTAAAAGATAAATCATATTTTTATTTTTCAAAAAAATATAAATCATATTTATATGGAAAATGATAATTAATTTGATTTTCCTTAAAAAAATGATAATTAGATATTCATATATAAATGTTTAGGAAAATGAAGAAATGTTTAAAACCTAACAATAATAATTAGATATTCTAAAAATTTCTTTCTTTCAAAAAAAAATATTCTAAACATTTCTACTTTTTATAAATCGTGTTGAACTTAATACAATCCCACAAAATCGATTTGTGAGGTGATAATTGTCCACACTTATAAACATACTGTCAGACCATCTCTCCTATCTAATGTGAATTTTTAGCACAGCTTTTACAAACACATTGTCAGATCATCTCTCTTATCTGATGCGAGACTCTTAACACACCCTCTCACGTTCAGGACTAGACATCTAAAGCGTGGACACAAATGATGAATGATCTGATAGCAGAACCTTATAGCAGGTGAACTAACGGATCTTGAAGGAGACTCTAATATCATCTTAAAAATTATGGTTGGACCTAACACAACTCCACAAAACCCGACTTGTGAGTTAGAATTGCTCGGGGATCCTTAACACGTCTTCTTTTTTACAGGTTTTTTAAACATTTCTTTCTTTGATTAGTAAAAATATATACCAAAAAATTAAAATTTTGCTTGTTTTTTTTTTACGAAAAAGGTTTGCTTTTTTTTGACAAACGAAAAAGGTTTGCTTGTTACTGTTAGAAATAGAATTTGCTATAAGCATATTCCTTTGTACCTTTTGAGGATGTCGTATTCACGGAAGTAGACAAAAATGGATTGCTCGATATAGTAAGCTGGTCCATAATTATGATTTTTTAGGATTGGCTTGTTTTCTAGGGAGTTTTACGATTGATGACGGATTAATTTTTTAATAGGGTTTGTCTATTTTATGCAATATTGCACATGTTAAGGATACTAAAACAAACAACTTTTTATTGAAAACCACATTTATTTATTAAAAAATATATATTTAATATAAAAACACAAGTTCCAATATAAACTTACTACTCTAAACTTTTTAACATGTGCAAAATTTGCACATGTTAGAAAAACTCTTTTTAATATTAAATTATAGTGAGAATGACCGATAAGAAAATATTTTTTCCATAAATAGTACGCGTAAGACTCACAAATGATACAAGAGGAGAGAAAAATATTTTGGGACATTAGAGAAAGCAGGACTATGATCTACGACGATTTCTTTTTAGGCGATATCTTTTCCTTTATTTATTTTCCATTGATAAAAAAATAAAAAATTAGTTTTCAACTTCTTCATTAAATTATGAAAATTAGCACTATAATGTTACATTGGAATAATAACATTTTGTATATGATTATATTTTATGTCGAACCACAAAATAATTTATAGTTTATCTTTTCTGTTAAATAATAAAAAGCTTATTATTCATATATATTATTTTTCTTTAAGCCATGTTCACGTGATTACATTTCTTTAAGCCATATTCATATGAAAATTAGTGTATATTTGATTCATTTATGTGATTTTTTACCGTTACTATGTGAGGTGCTGCTATTTCTTTAAGATAGTTAGGTTTTTTTTGTCAATCTAGTTGGGATGAAATAATCTCGCTTGATGGTCGGCAAATAAATTTTGCTTTAAAAAAAGTTTGGAAGGATTTCTAAAATGGATTTTGCCAATAATTTATACTCATAGTTGAACATATATAAAGAAAAAAAATACATTTGAGAAAAAATATTCCCTTGTTGCCTCATAAATCGACCTTAAAACATGATTTAGATTGAAGTCTCTACATCTAGTAATGATGTGGCCTAAAATTGAAATACGACATGTATTTACAAAACCATTTTCTATTCAATCAGGATTGACACCATCTCTCTCTAGAAAATCAATCAAGGCTAATTTGATAACTTTAAAAGGGACAAAATCAGCCTTAAATTAGTTTATCCACTCATCACTTTCTCTTCAGTTTTAGTATGCATCAAGTTGTTCTTCCATTTTATTAAATGTGTCAAGAATGTCATAACATCAGCAGGGTCACGCAGAGAATACGAAGCATTTGTCTCCTTAGCAATTGAAGAGACAACAATCGGAAAACCACCTCCAATTTGTCTTAAAATCTGCATGCATTACATCCTCATCAACTTCAACTTAACCTTTAGATATTGAACAATTTTTTTATTTGTTTTTTATTGTATAAACGTTTAACATGGATTAAAAACAATGCTCCCTCTATTCTAAAATAATTGTTAAAAAAGTATTCTTTTCAAAACAACATTTATGTTTTTTTTTATTTAACAAGTGCCACAATCAATAGTTAACATGACCTTATTTTAGAATAAACGGAGTAATTAATAAATAAATTTTACCATATATGTCATTTTCAAATTCATTAAAATCTTAAGAAAACATTATTCGTCGAAATTAACTTTTCTTCAAAATAAGTTTTCTATTGTAACTAAACATACCTTAAAAGCATCTTCATCTGTTCTATCATCTCCAATGTATATTGGTAGAACATCATCAAAGGTGTCAAATCCAAGAGTGTCAAGAAAATACTTTAGAGCATCACCTTTATTCCATTTTACATTTGGGCGTATCTCCATAATCTAATATAAAAAATTGAACTTATGTCAAGTTTAAAATCCAACTACTATTTTTCACTACTAAAAGAAGTAAAATCAGTGAGATAAATTTAAAGAGGAAAACCGTAAAATCTCACTCCAAATCTGTCACTAATTTAAAGACAGATAAATTAGAGAGAGATTTCATTTTCTCCGTCACTATTTTTTTTTACAAGTTGTGTTTTTTTAAAAAAGAATCTAACAAACATCATCTCTTGCTACAATAAAACTAAGATAAGCACATATAGCAACAATTAGAAGACTAGATAATTATGGCACCTCTTTCCCTCCTGATATGAGAAAATCAGGGTAATCTTTCATAATAGATTCAACAATTTCTTTGAGAACTTCAACATCCTATGATAAAGAGAAGCAACAACATATATAAGAATACGAGTGTATTTATCTAATTTATTTTACATAAGATTTGTCAATCTAGAATGAATCTAATTCATACCTCTTTATTTTTCACACGGCGGTAGTGTACCGTGAAACAAAACCTATTATCCTCAATGCTCGAGCCATTTATCACTCTTATATTATCTTTCAATATCTTAATTATCTATAAACAACAAATTAATGAAACATTGATGAGTAGAAGAAAGGGTTAGGATCCTCTCCATAAATGATACTATGTAGAATCAAAAGATACATAAAGTAATTTGTTCATTTTAAGAACAAATTAAATGAATAATCACCTTGTACCAAAAAAATAAATGAATAATCACCTTTTGGATTGTTGGCAAAAATTCTTCTGCTGGATGATATACTTTCACTTCATTACCCTACAAAGGCAAAATACACAATGAAACGTTAATGCATATTCAAGTTATTAAAATCATACTATTAACTCAACTTCTAACTAGATAATGCAAATTTTGATGAACGTACGCTAGATACAACTCATGAAAACCTATAGGGTTGGCCTAACTAGATTTTTAATTTAAGGTTTTGGCGTACCGATAAACTCTAATTTTTGGATGCACTGTAGAATTTGCCGAAGATTATGATGTATGAAGAGAGTTTTTTTTTCCCTCTGTTTCTAAAAAATCACAATTATGTATAAAAATATTTTTTCAAAAGTATAGTTCCGGACGACATGAAAACCGCATCTCTTTGCTGAAGTATACTTCCTCTAAGAGAAGTTTTATCCTTATTGTTATGTATGTCTCAAACAAGATTGTTCTGATAATAAGAGAAATGTGAATTCCATAAAAAAAAATTATACAAATATTGTGCACACAAATTATAAAAGAAAAAAAGGAAAATGCTTGTAAACCTTTTCATCGACACCCTTTGTTTGATGCTTCTTATCTTGATACTTGGAAGACCCCAGTGGAGTTGATATGTCCAATCCATGGCTTCCAGCATAATAAATATTTGTCAATTTCACAAAATCATAAACCTACATGTCAAAAGGGAAATGGACAATGCATGTAAATAGAAGACTTAATTATAACTAAAAAGAAACAATGCAAATATAAGATAAAAATAATGGGAGTTCTAAGGTAGAAAACTGACTTTTTTGAAAAAGTTATTTTGTTTAGTCAATAGTATAAACTTTAATGTAATATCAGCTAGTGTATCGTTGATGGATCATTGTAAGTCTAAATTTTTCCTTATTACAAATCATTCATCAAAGAAAACATAAATTACTTTTACTTATTATTTTTTCTTTCACTTTTACCCTTATTAATTTATCAAAAAGTCATTCTTACCCATTTATAATTTAATTACACTTGTATAAAACTGGACATTTGTGTATTGAAACATTTATACATTCATTTTTTTTAAGAGATTTATATTTTATACCTTCTTATTTATAAGCTCAAACCTAAATTATAAATAATTATAAAAAAAAAAATTATATGCACATCGTTACCCTTATTTATATGCTCATCCTTACCCTTATTATTTTATATGCTCAACGTTACAATTTTTTTTGACGTGAAATAATTATAGTGAGTAATGCATATACATAGATAATAATATACAAACTATAACAAAAATAAAATAAAA
>Ga0209282_1002559_pt1 | contig 10571 bp, 6 predicted proteins | sample Mtrugardesep15_FD_187529 | JGI IMG/M metagenome (GOLD analysis project Ga0209282, IMG submission 187529) | Root nodule microbial communities of legume samples collected from California, USA - M. trunc garden sep15 (SPAdes) (version 2) | ecosystem: Host-associated > Plants > Roots > Nodule...
TTTTTTTTTTTTTTTTAATTTCTATTGTATTAATAATATTTTTATTCAAAAATTGAGGTCTTGGAGGGACTTGAACCGCCATTCTCTATGTTAGATGTTAGAGACAACATATTAAACCACTGCACCAATTCACAATTATGCTATTTTCTTAAAACTGTTTAATATATATTCTAAAAATATTTGACAAAATATTTTGCCTAGGCTCTACAAAATTTCTGGATCCGCCACTGAGTTACGTTGAGTATAACACATGCATGACTTAAGTCACATGAAAGATATTTTGGAAAGTTTAGGTGAAAGCGAGCAATTTCTGTCGAGAGAAGAGAAATTCTCTTGCAACAATTAGTTATTATGAATATGTGATTTTTGTTAACCTCAATTAAAATTTGATGCTTAATAAGGATGTGTAAATTGATTTTTATAGGCATGGAGCAATGGGAGACTTCATGCACCTACACATAGAGTGACTATGTGTGGAGACAAAGATAGGTATTCATTTGGACTTTTTGCATTCCCAAAGAATGAGGTGAAAATTGAGGTGCCACATGATTTGGTGGATGATAAAATGCATCCTCTTCGTTACCGGTCATTCAATTATGAGGATTATGTGGAGTACTTCTTTTCAACTCTCAAAGAAAATGCAATAGATGCATTTGCAGGAGTTTGATTGATGTGTGTATTTATTTATATCATATAATTACTTGATGTCTTAGAAATAAATATCATATGATATGATGGTTATTGTTATTTCGCTAGCCTAGTACTGCTTGTGCAGGGTAGCTTGATTGAATAAATTGTTTGCCGTTTAAAAAAAAAAAGTTACGAGGAATAAGGAGAAAGATTAATAAATATATATGTTGTAAGGAGTCTCTCTCTCTGAAATTGACATTTGTATCATCAAGGTCAATTTACGAAGATTCTGCATTATATGCAAAGTTATGTATATCTAGAATTGCTTTCTTGTCATTTCGTTTGCACAAGCTTTATTTCTTAAATGATTGATTCATTATAAGTTTATAGTTATAATTGTTGAGAAGTAGGATGGAGCCTAGAAAAAAATATTGATCTTAGAAATTGATTTTGCTTTTTGGCGGTTGAATTTAGAATTGATCGATAGAATGAAAGATCATTGCGATGAATATATGATCAAAGTTTTAACAGTGATTAAATGCAGTAAAAATCAAGGTAAATCAGGGTCGTTCCTAACATTGTATGGCTTTAAGCAAGTTTAAGAAATGGGCCTTTTAAATAATACTTTAATTTTAATTTTTGAATTTTGCTCTTCACCCTGCACATTTTGCTTGCGTCCTGCAGCCGTTCTAAATTTACCCTTGTGCAAGTTAACTAACGCATGTGTAAATGTCTACGTTAGTTAAGTAACATCGCGTCAATTAAGATGTGCAAGTGTAAAACACTGCGTGAGTTAACTCACGCATAGTGTTAACACTTGCGCAAGTTAAGTCACGCACTATTGATCGCTGTACTGATATGCATTGAATGCAATATGTGTCATCAAAGACCCGTAACCTCAAGATGCCCGTAATTGAACCTACTTACGCCAGTTTAACAATATTATTGGATAATACGACACAATCGATCAAAATTACACTAAAACATCGCTTTTTTCACAATCACAACGATCGAAACAGTGTAAATTACACAAATTCGCCGGTAATGACCCGTAATCATTTAAACACACTTAATGACACGTAAACGATCCAAATTACACAGACAAATTTATAAAATTACATAATCTCACATAACTTGGAGTTTGGACTGATGAGTTTTGTACGAAAACAGGAACACTACGTCACTTAACTTGCGCAGCGTGAGTTAAAGTGTGCCGCATGAGTTAAGGTGCGCAAGAGTAAATTTGAAACGGCTGCAGGGTGCGAGCATAATGTGCTGGGTGTAGAGCGAAATTCTAAGGAAAATCCACCAAAAAGAAAGAAAAAGAAGAGGAACCAAACGAGAACGAGAAACGCGACTGAACTGAGACAGAGTACTGTTGCCGGGACGGCGGCAACGGGTGAGCTTCTTGCAGCCCCATTTCCTCATCATCGGGTATCAGTCATTGTTATTATAAACTCATTTCTCATATCATAATGTATATGGTTTTCAATATTTATCACCACTATTAGTACCATTAATCAATTTCTAGGAACAAACATAAAAACCTAACAATTTCTATATTATTTTTTTATCTTAGTCTCACAAATTACCTCGAACACAGACACCAAACTCGACACAGACATGCCGACACCGATAATAATATGAGAAAATGACATAATTTAGTGTAATTATTTATGTCAATGTCGTGTCTGTGTCGGACACCGACGCATGTCCGACATCAGGACACACCTAATTTGAGGAGTGTTTGTGCTTTATAGCTCACAACTCATCTTTCTCAATTACAAACTGCATTCTTTTCATCCTTATTTATTGGGACTGAAAACACATTTTAACTGTTGTTTATATAATTGACGGTTTAAGTAACTTAGTTGTTGGACATTATACTGTATGCAGTGGTTTAAGCATAATTAACAATGGGAAGATGTAGAAGTCAGATAATTAAATCATCCACAGAGAAGGGAAATTGCTCTGATTCCGAAACAAAGTCACAGTCACGTGATCATGCCGACAAGAATTGCGAAGTGATTTCGCTGTTGTTGCTTCCGGAACACTTGATGTTTGATATCCTTAGGTTGGTTCCTCTTAACTGCCTGATTAACTCTGCAAGGTATGTTTGTAAAGCTTGGGCTGCTACTATTGCCAGCTCCCTTTTTGTTGAAATGTGCGAAAGCCATGCACGCTCTAAACCTGGTCTTTACGTTGAAAATTTTACAACACAAAGTAGTTCTTATTTCTTGGAATTTAAAGATGATGTGAATGGCCAATTTGAAAGGACTGATTTGGGAACACCTTCAAGAATGGGGGATTAAATTGGTACTTGTGATGGCATATTGCTCCTTTCGAATGATGGTGGAGAAACTTTTGTTGTCAACCCCATCCTCAAGTGTTGGCTTAGCGTTCCTCCTTTTCCCAGTTCTGTGAAACATATAAAAGTTAACCATCAATGTACTATAGCACGTGTTCCTCGCACCGGAAAATTCAAGCTTTTTCTTGTGGATGTCCTCAAGGTTTCGGGTGTTTTCTGGTATGTTTTCTATGTGCTAAGAATTGGAATAGATAACTCATGGAAAGAGATAGCTAGAAAAGAATCTCATAGAATAGATGACAGATGGTGTTTTTTTTCTTACACTGAAACCACATTATAGTGGAGGCATTGATCTTTACTGGATGTCAATTAAGGAAGTGATTGTGTTGGATGTTGACAAGGAAATTATTTTACGAGATTATCCGCTTTTCGATTCGCCGCCTCATGGTCTGTATCCAAAATATTTATGGATTGGAAACAGTCTTTCTTGCATTGTGGCTACACTTACAACATATGAAATCTACATTTTGGACTATGAATTAGGAACATGGTCTCTTTATCATGAGATGGAACCTTTTGTTCGTAGGGGTGCTTGTGGTCCTGATATTGATATTATGAGTGTGGTATTTCGTTGTTGGATCAATGATCAAATTATCTTTCGGTTTTCTCTACATCAAGATCGAATAGGAAATATATTTTCAGGCATTAAGAGGATACATTTTGGTTACAATGTGAAGACCAGGCAATTGACTAAGATTAAGGACATCGATGAGGCAAATATTGAAGTATGGCTTCACGCTAACAATCTAGTTTCATTGCCAAGTACTCCGGCATAGCTAAGATTCCTGGAAATATTGATACTCTATCCTTGATGACTTTATATTTGATGTATATTGTGTTGCTGATCTTTTATTTGTTGTTCCTGTGCTAGATTCTATGTTGTCACTTTTTATGCTGAAGAAGTATTTATGATGTAGTTCAGTGTCTTTTATTATGTTTGCTATTGGCACATACACATGCCAGATTTTTCACTACTGCAGATTTCTTAAGTTTGAAGGCTTAATTAAGTGTAGCAAATAAAGGGCTCAAACATGTTTGGTGGCGGTTATTTTTTGAATTCTATGCTCTGTTTTGGGTGGGGGTGGGTGGTTGGGACCCCTGGGGGCCCTTGGATCTGTCCTTGCCGACCTTCATATTAAAGATGTGTCTAGTGTCTGACACGACATACATAGTTTCAATTAATTGCTTCTATTTTCTAAAATTATCAGCGTCAGTGTCATGTCATGTGATAATAGTTCTTCATAGGTCCTTTTATACTTAAGTAATTTATTTACTATTATGATTCTATAATTCCTGGTGGGACTAGTTGAGGTTATGCCATTGTTCTGAACTAACATATTATGTAACACATTATTTTTTGCTTTCTCTATTTTGTCTTTGTGATAGACATACCCTTGAATTTCTATATTCTCTTACAATATAAGGCTGATTAAACCATAGGATAAATTTAAAGGTTTGAACTTTAATAATATTGAGAAATTTAGGCCAATATGAAGGATTATATTTGGAAAAAGATTGGCTGTATATGTAGATGGACTTTGCATTGTAGGTATATTTACTAACATTGATGAACTTACAAACTTTATTGTGACAGCATATTTTACTTTCTAATTATCCTATAAGTTATAATATGTGTGTATTATAGGAAGGTTTTATATATTGGCTGCATATAATGTCGAATGGTGATATAGCAGAAGTGCATTCATTTAAAACCTTAGGCTCCAGCCATATTACTGGGTAGACATGTTTTTTATCCTCCATATCTTCATACAGATTGATATTCTTCATTTTTGTTGCCATAAATACAGTTTTTACCCCGGTGATGATCATGCGGAAGCAGTTGTAACTGAGAATTAGATGTGTTAGACTGTTACAATGAGGCTATATTTACTGCATAAAAAAAGAAAAAAATATTTTTTTTTTAAGGAAAAAAAGAAAAAAATATTGGCAATCACAATGAAAGAGGCGTAAAAGAATAGGGTCCAATTTTCGTAGAAACGAAGAATAAAAGAGGCGTAATATTATCTGTTAGACTGTTACAAAGAAATACAATGTATTCTAAAATCCAATTTTCTTTATATTTTTCTAAATTGTAACTTTGCCCATCGTTTGTTTCGTTCACGTACAGAGTAGCCTGACTCATAAAAGAGTTGTCGTTTCGGTTCCCCATTGTCTTCCTCATGCCAAAACACTTCCTGTAACAAGAAAACAAAGTAAAAATCATCAACCACATTCATTATGATCAAGAAAATAAAATCATTTTTATGATTTCTCATTGTATAATGAAAACCACACCAACAAAACTTCAGACCTATTATCATGGATAGGATGAACACAAATGCTCCTATAAAAAAAAAACTACTTTGTTGATGTTGTAAGAAGATATGTGTACCTGTCTAATGATACTAGTTGTTGCACTTGTTTTTGTCCTGAATTCTTCACCTAAGAGTGGACATCCAATGATTTCTAAGGTACGTAAGTTGGTAAGGCGAGACATTCCTTCAGGAAGCAGTGCCAAATTTCCGCAATTGATCATTTTGATATGTTGAAGTGATGAGAGGTTGCATATCCAATATGGAAGTGTATTCAGGTGAGAACAACTTTTAAAAGTGATTGTTTGGAGAGAAGGAAGGCAATTGAGGTAATCTTTGAGCCATATGTCAATTACTTGAAATTGTTCACTTGAAACAAAGAAAAAATCAAGATTCTCAAGAGAAGTGAGATTTTGTAACCAATCTTTGGGGAGTTTTTTCACATCTGAACTGACTTCGCCAATTTCCATGGATTTGAGCATGGAAAGAGGAGGGAAGCCAGTCGAATATTGTGACATTGCAATATTTAGTGTTGCTTCTAGTATCTGCACATTGCACTCTGTCAATGATAATCTCATCTTAATGTCTGGAAAAATAGGCATGGAGGTCAACATCCAGCACCCACCAATTTCCAATATAGATAGGCGAGGAAATTGAGGCAACAAGAGATGATGTGAAGAATTAATATCATTGAAATCATTTCCCATCCTCCTCCACCCTCTCAAAATATTACAACCCATAAAGTTTAGACTCTCCAAAGATGGGAAGAATGATCCATGAAGAATAGGCTCTTCGTAATATATGTACTCCAATTCATCGAGGTAACCTAACTCAAGTGACTTAAGGAATGGAAGACGTTCCAATGGTGGGAGATATCGTAAACCTCGACAACAATCAAGAGATATTTCAATTATATTTGTGAGTGGAGAAAGCCATTTGGAAAATATGGAGCCATCATTCTGTTGTATGCTCAATTTTCCAAATCCATCTAATGTATTGTCTTTGAAGGTCCAATTATTAATCTCAAGGTGTCTCAAATTGATTAATTTTGGAAAAACTTTCGTAGAAAGTACAACTTCATCAGACGAAACTTTTATGGTTTGTAAACAAACAAGATTGCCTAAAACTTTGGGAAGACTTTCTAGTCCACGACACCTCAATAACTTCAGATATCTTAAATGCTTCAATTTGTCAATGGAACCCGATAGCTTGCTCAATGAAGAACTCACCTTCAAGACACGTAAGTTTTTGAAATTTGAAATAACTGATAGTTCCTCTCCATCTAAAATAGTGTAATGGGAACCAAACATAATCAAAGTTCGAAGTCGACTAACGTCCATTGATTCCAACAAACAAAAGGCTTCAAATTCCAACGATACATGCACAGGTCTTCCTAGACATCTTTTTGCCTTACTATCAAAGTAACAACAATCATTTCCAGCTACTTGTGTTGCAAGATCGTGCATTAAATCGTGCATTTTAAAACCATTTATATATCACCATCTTTATTCAATTTTGCATTTTGGAAGAATGATTTCATCAAGAAAATATTAACAAATTGGTTACCGACATCTTCCATGCTCTTCCCTTCAACTGGACAATCAAGATAACCTTGTGCCATCCACATTTGAATCAACTCATCCTTCTCAAATTCCCAATCCTTAGGATATAAAGAGCAATAAGCAAAACATTGTCTTTGTTGAGGCGATAAGTTATGGTAACTCAATTTTAGGACCGGCATGATGCTATCTTTATCCTCACACAAGTTCCAAAAATTACCTTGTAGGACATTGATCAATTCCCTCTCTTCACTTTTACCTTGCAATATGCCTCCCAATGATCTAATTGCTAATGGAACTCCTCTGCACTTTTCCGCTATCTTCCTACCAATTGATTCAATGGTTCTATTCACTCCAATGGTATCATCCCAAGATGCAATTTTCTTTAATAAACTCCAAGATTCTTCTGGAATCAAACCATTCAAAACATAAGGGACACTTACACCCATGGTTTGTGCCACAATTGCACTACGAGTCGTCACTACAACCTTACTTCCTTGAGCCCCACACATCAAATAAGTCTTCAATTGAGCCCATTTTTCATAACTCTCATTCCAAATGTCATCTAGAACTAACAAGTATCTCTCACCAATTAAATGGTCACGAAGCTTAGTTTGCAAGTTGTCCAATGATAATGCATCGTCAATTTTGTTCTTGGTTAATGACTCCAACATGTTCTTCACAATAGTTTTGACTTCAAAGTTTTCAGAAACACATACCCACATCCTCTTTTCAAACAAATTTTTCACTTCCATGTCACAATAAATCATCTGAGCAAGAGTTGTCTTTCCCAAACCACCAAATCCAACAATAGCAATCAAAGAGACATTTTGATTTCCATGTGGTTGTCTCAACAAGCTTATAATCTTCTTTTTATCATCTTCTCTTCCAATGATATCCGATTCTAACACAAAAGAACTAGTTTCTCTCCTTACACTATTAGTTTGTTGAACCACCACAACGTTAGGGTTTAGATTCAACCCAGACATATCTTTCACTACATCATTAAAACCTTTTTGTATTTTTTCAATCTCATATGCCATTTTACGACGAAAAGAAATTTTGTTTGGAGATAAGGAACGAAGTACCTTTGTTACTTTATTCTTATGAGTTTCATCCATTTTGTTCCTCATATCTTCAATAACAAATTCATCTAGCAAATCATCTGCAGGATGAAGCACATCTTTGAGCCTTCTTACCCAATTTTGTACAGCATGATTTTGTGCTTCTTGTTTCTCTTCAGCATCAAGGAGCACAACTCTAATAGATTCAACTGTGTTCTTAAGCCTTTCCAGTTCATTCATAACTCCATTAATACGTCCAAATTCACGCAAGGCAGCAGACCCTAACCTGTTGATAGAAAATATAAGTTTCTTATTTTCTCGAAAAGTTTTAAATAAACAAAAACAACCATATAAGGCAGATGAAAATTATGTCACCTATTAATGAGGCTAGTAGCAACGCCATGTGGAATTTGCTCGGCCGTTCTTGAAATGAAAAATAGAATCAAGAAATGGACAAACTTGAAACGTTACTGACTTTGGAGATGGTAATGGAAGGAGCAAGAAATGGACGACAATAATATATTAATAAATATGAAAAATAACAATGGTTGGCCACTTTTGTATAGAAAATGAAAGAAAAAAAGAAGCACCGTGCCGTGTCCACACCGCATGATCAAATGATGGCTCCACAACGAACTATCCCAGCAAATTGTCGGTATTTTTTATTGGAATAATAGTCTTTGAATTTGAATATGCAACAAATAGTTACAATAATTTTTGATGTATCGAAATTTTAAAATATTATTGATTATACACTTTGTTAGTCAAAATAGTCATTGACATTAAAATACTTCGTTAATATTATCATATTAGTCATTCAATATACCTTATAAGTATTTACCTATTATCATTTTGGTAACTATATGAAAAGAGTTAGTGTGAGTATTGAAATTATTTTAACGTCAAAGATTATTTTAACTAACAAAGTGCAAAATTAAAGACTAATTTAAAATTTTAATATATTAAAGAACTATTGTGACTATTTCTTATACATTCAGGAACTAAAATTACTATTATCCATTTTATATTTGAAAAATGTCAATAATTATGCTAATAACTCTTCCTTTAAAAAAATTAAAAATATCCTAATAACTCTTTTAAAAAGTTTAAAATAATAAAATTTTATGAGAATATATATATATATATATATATATATATATATATATATATATATATATATATATATAAAATTGACATATTTAAGTTCGTAAACAGATAATTTTTTTATTTGATATTTTTAAAAAATGTCCAAAAAACACTTATTAGCACGTTAACGATACCCTTATTTTTTATTTACCCGTGGACCATGGTGTCGGTATGAGGCAGCGAACTTGTCCTTTCTTGTCCATGTTGCATCTTTTTTTTTCCTTATTGGCTAAGAGAGATTTCTCTTGGATAATCTTTTGGCAGTTTGCATTTTAATGATTCAAGCACAAATTCAATTGAACGCATGATTTTGTCTAACTTATATAAATAAAATAATGTTGCATCATATACAAATATTTATTTTCGAAGAATGTACAAATATTCTTTTTATCATTGAATTTATAAGAAATTTCATATTTGATTTAATTGATTGATTTAATAATGAAAGCTAGCTTATTACATAATACAAAACTTGTTTGTTTATTTTTTTTTGGTCAGATAGTTTAGTGGCTAGAATTCATCTTATAAGGTGAATAAGAGGGGTGTCTGGAGTTCGAACCCCGACTCCTGCATATAATAATGCATTGTCCTATCAACTGAGTTATGTTCACGGGACCAAAACTTGTTTCATTTATGTATGATATATCTGTCTTACATTTGATATATAATATTCTAAATAGATCATAATAAAGTACTAAAAACAAAACAATTAAAATAAAAATTAATATTTAACCAATAATTTATTAAGTGAACTGAACTAATCCTCCTATCATTGGTTCAAATTAAAGCAGCAAATTTAGAAAGCTAAATTTACTTTACCCGAAAATAAAGGAAACTATTTACTGAAAAAGAAAGAAAGTAGAGAATAACACAAGTTAGATAAAGGAAAATAAAATAACTTTTTCATTCATTTTGGTTACTTGTCTGTACTCTCAGAGATACTACTACATATTGTAACTAAAAAAAAGATACTACTACAATAAAGAAATGATAAGTGAAAATAAAAATACAAATACAATATAGACATTGTATTCACGGTTGCTTTATACCGATATTTAAAAATAAAAATAAAAAATCGTTTATTGGTTTCTCCTTCAACCCATTTCTCTCTGACATCCTCTCTCTCACACGCGTAACCAATCACGCCGTCTGCAATCTATCTTGCGACTACCGGCGTTGTCTTTTGCCGATCTCGACCTCACCGGCGCCATCACTTGCAGGTATACAAAGAAGATGAAGCGAAGACGGTGTTGTCGTCACCGGCGTCGTATTTCTTCGACCTGGTCCACACCGGCATCGTTAGTCAACAAAGAAGATGAAGGAAAGGGCGGTGCTGCAGAGAAGAAGGTTGTCATCGGCGTGGCGGTGGTTATCTGAACAGATCTGAGTTTCATGGCAGCGAGGACGATGGTGGTTGAAGAAGGAGGATGCGGTGGTGAGGACGACGATGGGGAAGAGGACGGTGGTGGTGGACTGGTGGGGGAGGACGGAC
>Ga0209282_1002560_pt1 | contig 10571 bp, 3 predicted proteins | sample Mtrugardesep15_FD_187529 | JGI IMG/M metagenome (GOLD analysis project Ga0209282, IMG submission 187529) | Root nodule microbial communities of legume samples collected from California, USA - M. trunc garden sep15 (SPAdes) (version 2) | ecosystem: Host-associated > Plants > Roots > Nodule...
AAAAAAAAAAAAAAAACTACATTGTTAGTTATCAATTTGTTACTCTGGCATCTTATTATAATTTTATCTAATCAAATGTTGGAACACCTTTGTGGTTATTTGTTTTGACATTAATCAAACACTATGATAATGAAATAAATTTGTCCAACCGTCTCTGTTGTTTTAGGAAAGGAGCAGATGTGAGGGGGTACTTTGCATGGTCCTTGCTTGATAACTTTGAGTGGATATATGGATACACAGTAAGATATGGATTCCACCATGTAGATTATGCTACATTGAAGAGAACTCCAAGGTTATCAGCAAGCTGGTACAAGCAATTCATTGCGAATTATAAACAAACTGAATTCGCTGGGGTGCAAAAACTGGTGCAAAGTATATGAGACAAATTTAATGCAAAGCCTTCTCAGCTATGTAAAAGTTTTGTTATTTCTCTTTCATAAAATTGACAGGATCTCATCTATATAATCTCATTATCTCTTGAAAAATATCAATAAAGGTTAATTGATCATATATGGCTGGAAGTGGAAAAGTGTAATTGGTTTCATGAATATGTGCAACCAAATCAAATCAACAAAACTCTGACACAACAAGGCAATTAACCAACAAAATAATGGCAATAAAGAATGGAAAAAGAACCCCACTTGTGTTAGTACGATGGTATTGGTTTGAGACTTCTCTTTAAAGTTTAGAAATCTCAACCGTTAAACATGAAAGAGAAAATGAGAGTTAAATTATTTAAAAAAAAAATAGGCTATTGTATTTTAATATGGAGATTGAAAATGGAGAAACAATTCGCTTAATTAGTGACAAATTCAAAATTGTATTACCGACGGATTTAAACCCTTGGTCATACAGGAAAAATCCTCAATAATTCAGAAAATCACACACAAAATAATAATAATAATTGTATTAGTATTACTGGCGGGAAAATGTGCTAGTACCGTTAATGACTTATCTAACTTGAATTATTGTCGTATTTGTTCCACCAATAATGATAACGCGGATAACATCGGATTATTGGCGGGTTTTTTGTTTTTGAAGGAGGTTACTAGCGGATATTTGTCACGAGGAATGCTAATTTGTGTTGCTAGCATTTCTCATATTATCACATAATAAGAAATCAGCCAATAGCGTTTAATACCCCATCATTTCTGCCGGTAGATTATAGTCCAATTTTTTTGTTACGCATAGTTTCTCTCTATGGTTTAGGTCGTGTTTTTTTGGAATTTTTCTAGTTACACCCTATATAATTCTTGTTGCATTCTAAAATGACAAAATTACCTTTAAGTTAAATTTAATTGTTAAATTCATCCTAAACCCTTTGCATCTTCCAAAACTCGGTTTAAAATGAGTTTAAATGTACATACTTAAATTGAAAATTTAAGTTAACCTCCCCAAACTTGTTTAATTATCTTAAGTGGGTCTCTGTAAATTTAGTTTAAGTATGTTATGTAAACTTACGTGTATTTATTTTTGTTTAAATTGAATTTAAGTTAATCTATGAATGTTTGTTTAAATTTAATTAACGTTAACATATGTTGCACCATCAAATAATGTTGTTTGTAGAAAGGCATAAAATATCAGCACGTTGATAAACCAAAAAAAAAAATAGAAACTCATCATCTTTAAAAAAAATATTCATTTATTTATATGCAATAGAGTATGAATTAAAGAATTTTTAATTCTCTTTTAATCTTTTATTAAGATTGATCGAATATCTCACGATTATTTGTAGGTATAAGATGATAAAAGTTTGGAACAACAAAAAAGATCGATGTTTTAAAAAAAATTATATAAAAGAGTAACATTGGTAATAATATAATAAAATTTTAAGTGAATTCTCTCGAAAAAATTAAGTGAATTTGACTGTAACCAGAAATATAGTAGGTGTGATTAGAAAATTAATTTTCTTCTCTCATCATTTCACAGAAACGAACGCTAGCTTCTTCTGAAAACAAATTGGATGCCTCTTCTTCTCTCACCAGTCGCCACTCTCTTAGAAACGCCGTTCAGCTCTCACTCACTCTAAGACAAGGTAAGCCAATTCATTTTCTAATTTCTCCTTCCATCTCCAATTTATTGTTTTAGGGTTTTAGAATTGGGAATTGTTTTAGGGTTTCAGAATTGGGGATTGAGAACTGGACTTGTACCATTGTGGGTTATGGTGCAATGTTTGATTTTTAACACTGAAGAACCAATAACAGAATAAGTTTATTGTTATAGAGTTTGGAAAATTGCTTGTCTATGATAATTGCTTAATGTGTACAAAATTGCTCATTGTTCAGAACAAGTCACTGTGACCAGGAACAGTACAACACCCTTGGTGGTGATTTATAAAATTGAATTTCCCAATAGTTTTAGTTTGAATTAAATGTTTTTTCTCACATATAAACTCTTCTCTTATACTAATATATTTAAAACACAATTTTTTTGTATTATTTTTTGGTGGATAACTTTCTTTCTGTATTTTATTGGAAGAGATAAAATAACCGTAATGTTTTATGAAATGCTTTTACAATTTCTTAAGATGGTCTATAATATCTCAATCAAATGCTTTATACAAAACATACACAAAAGTGAAAGTGGTATGTACAAAAGAAACTATAACTTTTTACTGAAGGACAAAATCAATCACTTGAAATCAATTTTAGTGTACTGCCCAATATTCACATTCATCGTCTATAAAAATTGACCTCTAGCGTCCATAAACGTCAAAATTGGTGGGTCGAACGACGGTATCAGAGTTTCAACTTTAACTCATCCACTTATGTATTTGAGTTTTCAATGAATGTTGTTATTTCATCTATCCACAGAAAATATCGACTTCTAGTGACAGATTTTGTTTGTCAAATTTATTTTTGCCAGATTTTTTCAAAAACAAAACTTCTTGTATGAATATTCATAACATATCTTATATTTTTGGAAAGATCCGGTGATTTGAAAAGACAAAAAAATCCGGATATTTGGTCTTTATGAGGGAATAAATGGTATTTTAGGTAATTTCATGTTTTAGGAGTATAGATATAAATGTGGGGTATAAAATCAAATTATCTTTTCTTTTGTATTTCTAAGTTTTACTGGACCAGTCCGTTTGGGCCCATGAAATAATATGGCTTTGTCATTACAGTGCAATCTTGAAAGAAAAGAAGAAGAAAAAAAATCAGCAGTTTGTTCCTCCTCGCTGTTACAGGAAGGAAGCAAATAACAAATAGTAGCTTTTTTGTTCAGAAGAGAAGATCGTTCTTTTCATAACAATCAAAATTAGGGTTGTTTGTGAAGCGTACATCTAAACTCAGCCACTATGCTAAACCTCAATTCACGACGACTAGCTAGAGCAGCAATTTCCATTGCTAAACACTTCTCTTCAAGTAATAATTACTTCTACTATTTCATTTTGTTAATAAGTTAATGACCTTAATTCATTTTTCATCTTTCTTTCTTTCTTTTTCACAGGGAATTATTATACATCCATGTGTAGAGCTGGATATTCTCTAACCGCCCCTAATCATTATTATTGCCTTCAACCTTCGGTAAGTATCCTGCAATTGTAGTTTAACTATTCCAAATATTGTTGCCAAATAGTGGCTATTGCGAATATATAGCTTAGTGGAATTTTAACAAACCACTATTTTCCGCAGTCTTCTCTTGTTTCTTTCCAATCCGGTAATATTAAGAAAGATTTTGAGATTAATGAGTTGGCCGAAATATGGTTTATGATAGATCATTATGACGTAATTTAATCCATGTAACCAACCCACTTAATGGGATAATAAGGCTTGATTGTTGTTGTTGTTGTTTATAGACATTTTAATAATGGCAATTTGGTTGGAAAATGTTTGGTATGCATAAATTTTAGAGAATGTAGATAGGTATGCATGATTGCATGTGCTTTGGATTACTAGAGAAATAGTTTTATAAACCTTTATTTTCTTATGATATTGATTCATGCTTAATTCAGTTTCACTCGTGTAATATTTTGTGTATTATATTTTTACAGTTTCAACGAAATTCATTGTTTAATTTATACAAGGGAGCCATGTTTGAAAAGCATAATTTCCTGTCAACAACAACTTCTAACAACACTGCTGAGGATGGGAGTGAAGAAATTGAAACGTAAGTTTTCTTTTTGGTTGAGATGACAGGTTAACTGGGAGTATATTATACTTTTGTAAATATGTGTCAGTATTCAAAAACACAGTTATGGTTGTGTGCATATTTTACAACCTACAGTTTTGGATGCGGAAGCAATGTTGATAATCTAGATCAGTAATCTCTCCATTGATTTTTTTGAGTCTACCGGCACAGTAGCACTTAAGAAAAGCCATTGCATAGATTTACAACATACTAAATTTTTGTTATATTTTGACACACCAGAGATGCACTTTGCCTAATAAGTATAGACTGGCGATTTTATTTCTAGCTAGGCATATTTGATCATTGGACAAGAGGTCACAAGCATTACAAACTGGACCTTTTCTCTTACTGTCAAGTTTTAACTTAGATAGGTGGTTGTTGAGACTTGAGAGTAGCAATATATTATTAGTCACTACTCTCTGCGTGAGTTCATCGTAGAGCATATTCAATACCGAGTCTCAACAAACATGAACGACTTGATAACAGCGTTATGAACTATGAAGTTGTTTGATAACTGTAAATGCTAGGAATGTTTTGTCACACAAGTATTGGGGTCTGGCACTCTGGTTTACCGTTACATGCATGTTAGCATCCCAATTTTCTAGATTCCGCGCTCTCAGCCATAGGGTTATGATATCTAGAAAGGAGTTGGGTTGATTCCGCGCTCTCAGCCATAGGGTTATGGAAACAATATCAATATTTGAGCATAAGTTGTTGCTGCTGCCTCTTATATCTGAAATGATTTCCATTTCGTGTCTCATGTCCAATGTTGAGAATCCTCGTAAGTATCAAATGCTCGACTGGCTTTTCACTGATTGTGACCTGTGAACGTTAACCTTGCTCAGGATAAATTATGCAATTATCGTTGTACCTTGCCCATATATTCTATTTGATGTCAGTTGTGCATCATGTTAGTGTGACTGATCAAGTGACTAGTTAAATATAGATTGGAGTAGTAGCATTCCTTGGTTAAGTGCATCAGGGCGCCATATCTTCATTTTAGAAAACATAATTTGTCATTTTTCTGATATGCTCCTTACTCTTCAAGACAACAATTATGCAGGATATCTGTCACTTTTGTTGATAAGGATGGTGAGGAAAACCTTATAAAAGTCCCTATTGGAATGTCTATGCTAGAAGCTGCTCATGAAAATGACATTGAACTTGAAGGTATGAACTTTTGTTATCACCATTTTTACTCTTTCGTCTCTAAATTGATGGTCTTGTAGATACATCTCTGGTTCTTGATGTATGGTTTTTGTGTTTGATAGAGAACGCGTATTATTTCATCAATGTAACTACAGTGGTATCGTCAGTGTATAATCTTTCATTCTTACTACATATTGTGTTACCTTAATGATAGATACATCAGTCCTTTTCTCGTGCCACATTTTTTATCGGCATTAAGAGATTGTGTTAGTTCATGTCAATTTGCATCTCCAGTTTCCTCCTGTCAACATTTAATTTCTTACTTAATGTTATTGCAGGAGCATGTGAGGGCTCACTTGCGTGTTCAACTTGCCATGTTATAGTCATGGTACAGCATGGGTGATATATGGAGTAAATTGCCGTTTGAGATTAATTTTATTATTTTCCTGAAGTGCTGTTTTCAACTTGCAGGATGTAGAATATTACAATAAATTAGAAGATCCTACTGACGAGGAAAATGACATGTTGGATCTAGCTTTCGGGCTTTGTGAAACGTGGGTTTTCTTATGCACGGAACTTGGAGTTTAATTTTCATGTTCTATTTATGTTCCTCCCAAATTCTTTGTTGACTAATTTTAAGAGTTATGCAGATCACGTCTTGGTTGCCAAGTGATCGCTACACGTGAACTTGATGGAGTTCGTCTAGCTCTTCCTGCTGCCACTCGTAATTTCGCTGTTGATGGTTACGTGCCAAAACCACACTAATTATTCCTGGAAGTTTTGTGTGTAATGCAAAGAATGCAGCTATCTCAGTTTTGTAGCTTCACACCGAGTTAGATAAATGAGCTTTTATTGATCTTTAGGCATTTTTTGGTACTGAGTAGTCATGATCGCCAAGCTCTTCTGTATGACAGACCAGAGAGATCATGGTGGAATTTCGATGATACAATTGCTTACCAATAAACTACTTGTACTGTATTATTTTATTATTGTACCAGTGGGTGAAACACTTTCTGACTTTGGTAATAATATAATAAAATTTTAAGTGAATTCTCTCGAAAAAAATTTCGTTAAAGATTTCCTTCGTAATAATTAGCATCACTCAAATTTCGAAGTGACAAAATAAGTAAAATGTCGAAGAATAACAAATGAGCGTTACTAATTGAGGGGGAAAAGAAAGAGTAAGTGGTGGTCAGTAATTGAGGGAATAAAAGAAGCATAAGTTTTAATAATATATGATCAGATGATATGTATCAAAGTTTAGAGGATGACAACTAAATTGAATTAGCACCGATACGTATGTTATCACAGTTGTAGCTTCTTAAGAAGAAGAAAAAAATTCAAGAGAGGGTTGTGAAGGTTTTATACAATTGTCACATACACATAATTTCAGTTTAAAAGTCAAATTTAACTTTCTTTTTAGAAGACAGTTGACGTTAGATAGCAGGGGAAAGATGGTACAAGAGATGATGGAGTTTCACACATAAGTGTGGGGGTGGGGGCAAGTGGCTACGCTATATTTTTATTTTTTAGTACCACTACATATATATAGAATTTCCTCATTCACCAACTATTGGGTCAATATTAGAAATTTATTTGTTTCTTTTCATATAAATCTATTTAAATTTTTTATTGTATAAATTACGTTTTAAAGGGGTAGCCGTGACGCAACTGGTAAAGTTGTTGTCATGTGACTGAAAGGTCACGAGTTTAAGTCTTGGAAAAAGCGAACAATACACCAAATAGCGGGACCCCTTTTACGTTTTACTAACCTCTAATTAGTTGGTAAAAAAGATGAAGAAATCGATGTTGAGAACTATTAGCCGAATTATCGATTAACTTTCATGTTCAAGAACACTCTCCAAGTTTACCTCTCTTTTTGATGTTCCCTTTTTTGTAATACATGTATAGTGGTTGCTCCAAGTTTCTAGTTTTACTGACATATAGGTGGTGTCTTTAACCCCTATTCAATTGGCTGAATTATTACTGGTATGTTTTAAAACAGGAATTGGTATCCGTAAAAACCTGCATAAGATGCAGTTCAAACGTGGACCAAATGAATAAATGTTCAGGAAGTTGCTAAATGCATAAATGTTGATGAAAAAACAAAACAATAACTGCGTGCGGTGCAGATAAAACAGTGTGCTGAAAATGAATTGAGGATGGGCCTTTTGGTAGGGATGGCAATTGGACCCAGACCCTATGGTACCCGCAAAAAATACCCACAGTGGGTAGGGTAAAACCCCGCTTTCATGGGTTTGGGCACGGGTCCGGGTAATACCCACACATATTAATGGGTATGGATACGGGTATGGATACGGGTAAGGGTACTATAGTGCCCAGACCCGCAACCCCGCATATACATATTTATATAATAGCATAAATAATTTATTTATTTTTAGTGCATAATTAATTAATTTATTTGGATATTTAAGCCAAAACTTAAACCTAAACTAAAAAAACTGCTTAATACAATATCAGCTTCATCCTACCGGTGTACAATTTTTTAAGGATATTTTAGATTTTTTTTATTTGGGTAAATATTACGATTCGTATTATTTTATAAGTTAATTTTAAAAATATTGGACCATAGTTTTATTTCAATAGTGATGTTTTTATTGTCTTTTCATAGTTAAAGTGCGGGTAATGGGTACAGGTATGGACACTTAGATACCCATAGGGTATGGAGAAGGACACTAAAGCTGTCGTCCACGAGGGTATGGGCATGAGTACGGGTATTTTTTTCAAATACGGGTATGGGGATGGACACTGTGGTACCCTATCCATTGGGTACCCATTGCCATCCCTATCTTTTGGTCCTTGTTGGTCAAGAAACAAAGATAAAGTATGAAATACGTAAGATTAATCAAACGGATGATATGTGAACAGTAGAAACAGACAACAGCAGGTGAAGGAGTTAATCCCTCAATGAAAAGCCAATGACAGATTACATGAATATTGCTATTGAATGCTCTCTGCAAATCCCAACGAATACCCCAACCCCCACCTGTCCCACAACTATTAAATGTAAAGAAAGTTTCTTTCCCACTAGTTACTCCATTTTTGTAATATTCATGTCAACTATTTCAAGAGCAGGACAACCAGGACTTGCCTAATTGGTTCAGATAAATTTATTACTTGTATAAAGCTCAATAACACGGAATTCTTTTTCTAAAAGTACTTTCGAATTTGCATTAGTATACTAGAACACTTTTGTCGACATTTCCCTTATGGATTCATATCTTAAGTTAGTACTCACCCTCTTAATGACTTCCTCTTTAATTGATGTATCCTTCTTCAAATCATGTTACCAACTTAGTACTTCCTCCGTTTTAAAATATAAGCAAAAATCACTTTTTAGGTTCATTCATTTAATCATGTATGTATGAACCACATATATCATTAAATAAATGAACCTAAAATATGAATTTTGCTTATATTTTAAAACGGAGGGAGTATTTGCTAATTTGTGTTCTAAAAAGCATTCACAATAGTGAATGTTTAATCTATTTAACACAAAACTAAATAGGCAATTTTATTGTAGAGTAGAAAAAATTAGTTGGTTATGGAAGCATCATCTCTTTCTTAATCTTTTGTGGCTCAAATTTTATAGTTAATTGTGCAATTCGTTTTATATTTTTTTTTTAGGTGCTGGATTGGAAATATTATGTGTTTATTAAGTAGCAACGTTTTAAAAGTATAAAATAAGTGATGCATACACACAAGACCTATTACGACACTCAAAATGGAGAGTTTTATTGCGATGGTCTAAGCGTGCATGTTAAGAAAATAAAAAATAAACATTTTACATTATAAAATGAAATTTTTGTAGTTTTTAGAATTTAAATATTCAACATTTTTTTTTTTTATAATAAACAGACGACATTTTAGACATGATTACTATGTATAGATTCTTACTATGTTCCGTAAAGGTACATGTTGACTAAAGAGATAATGTTACTCTTTACAAAATTAACAATTAGTCTTGTATCTTTTTAACATAATTTTTTCTCTCTTGGCTAACACATCAATATTACTCTATCAAAAACTTGTCCTACGTTAAATCAATGTATTCGTACAAACCTTACAATTACTACCTCAAAATACATACATATTACATAATATTACCTCATAAATGTCTTATCTAATTAGTCCCAAGTAATGTGACATTAACGAAGAGCTACACGAGGGTTTACATATTCATTTAAGGTGACATGTCATATCTAAAACTCGGTTGCAATTTTAGAGATTTATATTTGTCGAAATCTATACAATTTAATAAAAAAAAAAATTGAATGAACAACACTCACAATTTCAAAGATGAATTTGTTTATTCTATCCTACTTTTTCTTAACATCTAACAGTATTTCATTTTTTGGTATTAAGTCTAGGTATACAATACTCTACACTCAACTGCATAGCATTAGTCAACTACTATTGTTTTCTTGTGGTATAAAGTCTAGAAATTAAATATACTCAACACTCAAGTACATCCTCCGGTCGTTATTATAAGCAAAACTTTGTATTTTAAATTCATTCAATTAATAATGTATGTTGTCTATAATAAAGACTATGTACATCATTAATTAAATGAATGTAAAATGCAAAGTTTTGTTTATAATAATGACCAGAGAATGTATATAACATAAGTCAACAATACTTGTTTTAATTTCTTGGGGTATTACGTCTAGGAATATAGTAATACTTAACACTCAACTACATAACATGAATGATTTATGACTTATGCTATGTACAATACTCTGCTTGTATAAAACTTCCTTACTTCCATAACACGTATATATACTAGAACTACAAAATTTATAAAAAATAGTAGTAGCATTTTTCAAAGTCACATGCAGATGGATGCGTTGAATATCTGTCGTGATGTGTAGCAATCCGTACTTGGTAGAAGTAAATACGTCTGTTCAATTTTATTGAATGCAATTAACCACCATTCACAACCACATTCACTATCACTCATGTTATATATTGTGGGGCAAATACTCACCTTCCCTTGCCAACCTTCACACAATTACTCTTCTACTACTACTATTATCATCTTTCTTTCTATCCTTCCTTCTTAACAATGGAGTTCATAGACGTTATAATGTTCCTTTTCGCCCTCACCTTCCTCACGTGGTGGTGGCGCCGTTGGTCAAAGACCGGGGGCGGCACTAAAAACCTACCACCTGGACCACCGGGTTGGCCAATAGTTGGCAATCTCTTCCAAGTTATCCTCCAACGACGTCCATTCATCTACATTGTTCGTGATTTACGTCTAAAATACG
>Ga0209282_1002561_pt1 | contig 10566 bp, 6 predicted proteins | sample Mtrugardesep15_FD_187529 | JGI IMG/M metagenome (GOLD analysis project Ga0209282, IMG submission 187529) | Root nodule microbial communities of legume samples collected from California, USA - M. trunc garden sep15 (SPAdes) (version 2) | ecosystem: Host-associated > Plants > Roots > Nodule...
TTTGTGTTGCTTTTCTTATTCTAATCATTACTATTAGGGTATATTTGGATAGTGGATTGGGATCAACTTATTTGAACTTATTTACTGACATAAGCATTTGTGAGACTGTTTAGGAGTGCTTAGTTCCATAAGCTCTCTAGGATACCTTATGAAAACAACTTATATTTTCATAAGCTGAACTTATTTCCATAAACGCTGTTTAGTAACATATAGCAAATGGTTGATAAGCTAGCTGATTGAATTTTTAGTGTTTGGTAAAATTAATGGTTGAACTAGCTTATAAATATGAAATGACATAAAAATTATGTTTAATTAAATATTTTTTTGTTGTAACTAAGATATTATGAATATAATTCAGAGAAAAAAATGATAAGCTATAAGCTACTTGAAATAGCTTATAAAAGAAACGTATAAACCAGTAATGAAAAGCTATAAGCTTGTGAGAAAAAACTGTTACAAAATAGGTACATTTTGGTCATACGAGCTTATATGATATAAGTTATCCACTTTAAGTACAAAGTTTTGTCTTGCCAAACAGAGTCCTAGTGGCATAAGTATTTGTGAATTGTGATATTATTTGGGAGGGAAATAGATCATGACATTTGCATAAATTGTTTTCAACTTATATCCATAAGCTCTCTAGGATAACTCATGAAAAAAATTATAGTTGATAATAAATAGTTAGACTTTCTCTCAAAAAAATAAATAAATAGACTTTATTTTATCTTTTTTTTTTTAACGTCTTATCTTTTGTTTATAAAAGTAGTTTATCCATAAATCCTTGTATGATAAGCCCTTATGCTATAAGCATATAATTAAGTTGTTTATCCAAACATACCATTGTAGTTTGGATTGGAAGTAAAGGAAATGCTCTTTTTGTGTAAACTAGTTTTATAGTGACATGCAATAAAAATCCACTATTTTGCGGCATCACTCTACTTTTGTAACAGCATTTGGGAAAAATAGAGGGCTTTTATTGAATGTCAATGTATAAACTAATTGAACTAATGGCCTGTATGCATATTAAACTCTTACATTTTTAGTTAGAACAAATAAGTGTTCAAAATATAGACATGATGCAATAACATGACTGTTGTTGACTTATTGGGCAGGGATGGATATGAGCATGAGTTTATTGGGAAGATTGTTGAACAAGTCTCAAGAGAGATTAAGCCTCTTACTATACCTGTTGTTGAATATAGAGTTGGACTGGAGCCCCAAAGGCATAATGTACTTTCACTTTTGAATGTTGGTTGTGATGACAGAGTTGCCAAGGTAGGAATCCATGGAATTGGTGGAATTGGTAAAACAACTCTTGCTCTAGAAGTCTATAATTTGATTGTCCATCAATTTGAAAGTTCATGCTTTCTTGAAAACATTCGGGAAAATTCAGAGAAACATGGGTTGATATATCTCCAAAAGATCATTCTTTCTGAAATAGTTGGAGAGAAGGAAATTGAGTTAACAAGTGTTAAACAAGGAATTTCAGTAATACAACAAAGACTCCGTAAAAAGAAGGTTCTTTTGCTTCTAGATGATGTCGACGAAGAGAAACAATTGGCTGCAATTGCTGGAAGAAATGATTGGTTTGGTCTCGGCAGTAGAGTCATCATCACATCCCGGGACAAAGGGTTGCTATCGTCTCACGGGGTTGAAAGTATGTATGAGGTGCATGAGTTGAACAAGAAAGATGCTTTTGAATTGCTTAGACAAAAAGCTTTTAAAACCAGCAAAGTTTGTCCAAATTATGTGGATGTTTTGAATCGTGCCTTGACTTATGCTTCTGGCCTTCCTTTGGCTTTAGAAGTAATAGGTTCTCACTTATTTCATAAAACAGTAGAACAATGTAAATCGACATTAGATCGTTATGAAAGGATTCCTGATAGAAAGATGCAAACGTTACTAAAAGTGAGCTTTGATGCTTTGGAAGAAGAAGAGAAAAGTGTTTTTCTTGATATTGCTTGTTGCTTCAAAGGATATGATTTGACAATCGTCAATAAAATGCTTCATGCCCATCATGGTGACAACATGGAAGATCACATTCAGGTGTTAGCGGAGAAATCTCTCATAAAGATAACCGAGTCTTCTTGCGTAACATTACATGATGTGATAGAGGACATGGGAAAAGAAATTGTTAGACAAGAATCACCGAAAGAACCTGGAAAGCGCAGTAGGTTATGGTACCCTGAAGATATAGTTCAAGTTTTAGAAGAAAATACGGTGAGTGAATAAAATTCGTATGGATGATTTTTCTTTTCATCTTCAACCTTGATTTAGCTTTGTTCATTATTGCGATTATGAATGCCTACGTGTCGATTTTTCCCTTTATAATATTAAGCTCTAGCATATATACATGTATATGGGGTTGATTTGTGCTTTTTTTGTGTTAAAAGGGAACAAGCAAAATTGAAATCATATATTTGGATTCCTCCATTGAAGTAAAATGGGATGAAGAGGCTTTCAAGAAGATGGAAAACCTCAGAACACTAATTATTAGGCATGGTGATTTTTCTGAAAGTCCCAAATATCTTCCAAATAGTTTGAGAATTCTGGAATGGCGAAAATATCCTTCTGGAGGTGTACCATCTGATTTTTATCCCAAGAAACTTGCCATATGCAAATTTGCCTTTGACTTTACATCATTCGTGTGGGGAGATTTCTTAAAGAAGGCAAGTGTGATGAATTCTATATCCCCCATCTTATATCAATAAATTACTCGAACATTAATCATTTCTTACTTGTTGTTTGACTGTTATTCTCTTTTAATTTTTGCAGAAGTTCCAAAATATGAGAGTTTTAAATATAGATAGCTGTGGATTCTTAGCACAGATGCCTAACATATCTGGTCTCCTAAATTTAGAAGAACTTTCATTTCAATATTGTGAGAATTTAATTACAATGGATGACTCCGTTGGGTTGTTAGGCAAACTTAAAATCTTGAGAGTTGGAAATTGCAAGAAGCTCAAGAGTTTTCCACCTCTCAAGTTGGTTTCGCTAGAAGAACTTGATCTTTCATATTGTGATAGTCTCGAGAGTTTTCCACATGTGGTAGATGGGTTGCTGAATAAACTTCAAACCTTGAGTGTTAAAAATTGCAAAACTATTAGGAGTATTCCACCTCTTAAGTTGGCTTCCCTTGAAGAACTTAATCTTTTATATTGTGATAATCTCGAGTGTTTTCCACTTGTGGTGGATGGGTTACTGGTGAAACTTAAAATCTTGAGAGTTATAGGTTGCAGTAATATTAAAAGTATCCCACCTATCAAGTTGACTTCACTAGAAGAACTCGATCTTTCATATTGTAATAGTCTGACGAGCTTTCCATCCATTGTGGATGGGTTGCTTGATAAACTTAAGCTTCTAAGTATTACATATTGTCGCAAGCTCAAATATATTCCACCTCTCAAGTTGGATGCTTTGGAACAACTCGACCTTTCATATTGTGATAGTCTCGAGAGCTTTCCACACGTTGTGGATGGGTTGTTGGGTAAACTTAAAATCCTCAAAGTTGTTTGCTGCAACAGTATTAGGAGTATCCCACCTCTCAAGTTAGATTCGCTAAAGGAACTCCATCTTTTGTATTGTGATAGTCTTGAGAATTTTCCACCTGTGGTGGATGGGTTGCTGGAGAAACTTCAATTCTTGAGTATTAAAAGTTGCAGCAAGATCAAGAGCATTCCACCTCTTCAATTGACTTCTCTAGAAGAACTCAATCTTTCAAATTGTCAGAGTCTTGAAAGTTTTCCACCTGTGGTGGGTCAGTTGTTGGAGAACCTTAAATTCCTAAGTATTAGTTATTGCCACAAGCTCAGGAACATTCCACCTCTCAAGTTGGATTCGCTGGAACTACTCGATATTTCATATTGTGATAGTCTTGAGAAATTTTCGCATGTGGTGGGTGGGATGTTGGAGAAACTTAAAATCATGAGAGTTAAAAGTTGTAGCAGTCTCAAGAGTATTCCACCTCTAAAGTTGGCTTCACTGGAAGAACTGGATCTTTCATATTGTGATAGTCTTGAGAGTTTTCCAACAGTGGTGGATGGTTTTTTGGGTAAACTTAGATTATTGAGCGTTAAAGGTTGCAACAAACTCAAAAGTTTTCCACCTCTCAAGTTAGCTTCTTTAAAAGTACTTGATCTTTCATATTGTGATAATCTCGAGAGTTTTCCTCCTTTGGTGGATGAATTTATGGATAAACTTCAATTCTTGAGTGTTATATACTGCCGCAAGCTCAGGAGCATTCCTCCTCTCAAGTTGGCTTTACTGGAACATTTTGATCTTTCATATTGTGACAGTCTTATGAGTTTTCCAACTGTGGTAGATGGGATGCTAGAGAAACTTAGAATCTTGAGAGTTATAAGTTGCAACCGCATCCAGAGTATCCCACCTCTGAAATTGACTTCCCTAGAAGAACTTAATCTTTCATATTGTGACAGTCTCGAGAGCTTTCCAAACGTGGTAGATGGGTTGCTGGGTAAACTTAAGGTCCTTAATGTTCGATATTGCCACAAGCTCAAGAGTATTCCATCTCTCAAATTAGATTCACTGGAACAACTCGTTCTTTTGTATTGTAATAGTCTCAAGAGTTTTCCACCCATTGTGGATGGACAGCTGAAGAAACTTAAAATCTTGAGAGTTACAAATTGCAGCAATATTAGGAGTATCCCGCCTCTCAATTTGCCTTCGCTAGAAGAACTCAATCTTTCCTATTGTCATAATCTTGAGAGTTTTCCACTTGTGGCGGATGGGTTTCCAAATAATCTCAAAGTCCTCAGTGTTAGATATTGCCGAAAGCTCAAGAGTATTCCACCTCTCAAGTTTGCTTCGCTAGAAGTTCTTGATCTTTCATATTGTGATAACCTTGAGAGTTTTCCAAAAATATTAGGAGAGATGGAAAATATAAGACAAGTTCATTTGTATACAACCCCCATAAAGGAATTGCCATTTTCTTTTCAAAATCTTACTCAACTTCGAACATTATATCTTTGTAATTGTGGAATTGTTCAGTTACCTAGTAGCATTGTCATGATGCTAGAACTGGATGAGCTTATCATAGAGGATGGGGGGTGGCTATTCCCAAAAGAAGACCAGGGTGAAGAAAAAGTCATCTCAATGCAGTCTTCACAAGTAGAATTTCTTCGTCTCTGGAACTGCAACCTTTCTGATGAATCGTTGGCAATCGGTCTTAAGTGGTTTGCCAATGTTAAAGAATTATACCTAAGTTGGAGTAAATTTACCATTCTCCCCAACTGCATTGAAAAGTGTCACTTTTTATGGAAGCTTGTCTTGGATAACTGTGAGAATCTCCAGGAAATCAAAGGGATTCCGCCAAGCTTAAAAACTTTTTCGGCCATTAACTGCATATCTTTGACTTTATCGTGTACTAGGAAATTTCTGAATCAGGTCTTGATTTCTTTTTCTTTTTTAAGCTTAGTTGATTTGATAATTGATATTCTTCTTAATGTTCCTAAAGACCTAAACTTGTATGAATTATCTATGACTTACAGGAACTCCATGAATCTGGAAACACCAGTTTTGTTTTTCCACAAGCAGAGATTCCAAAATGGTTTGACCACCAATGCATGAAAGGACTGTCAATTTCATTCTGGTTTCGTAACAAGTTCCCTGCCATAGTTCTTTGTGTTGTTTCTCCATTGACAAGGGGTAATTATCAACCTGACTTGAAAGTGTTCATCAATGGCAAACCATATTTCTACAGGGATGTCGAGGCTGAATATGAGTGGCCGATATTGTTTCATTTACATATTTTTCATATGCAAATTGAAAAATTCAATGATGATGTGGATGCAGCAAATGAGTGGAACCATGTGGTGGTTGACTTTGGGTTCGAATTCCATAAAAGTGGAATCCATGTGTTGAAAGCGAAAAGTAGCATGATGGATATCCGATTCACCAATCCAGATAATGATCTTTAAAACCAAACTCTTAATCATTGTTCTTAAGCTTTGATTCTGATGTGGATAAAAGGGAATGGGATCAACTCTACCAATTCCAAGACTCCACCATGTAGTTATAAGTATTCCTACGAATATACTCATGGCCATTATGTTCACACAGGATATTGATGTACGTATATCGATCATTATACACAAACTGTTGTAATATTTTCTTCTAGTTGAATATTAATCTGTTTCATTATATGTTTCAAAAAAAATATTTTCTTTTAGAGACATCTTTACATTATTTACTGATTGAGTTTTAATTATTTCAGCTCAGTACCGAATTTTAACTTTTTCTTTCTAGTTCTTGGCAGTGTCAAAGGGGAAGGTGTGGAGATGGATATTTCTGTCTGTGGTTGCGCAACAGTTGCTGTTTGTCTGCATCCTGTTTTGCAAATAACAGTTTTTGGCCATTAAAATTTTCTGGATATCTTGGGAAGCATGTGTTGGGTTGTACAAGTGTGAGTTATATGTCCCACATCGGATCAAAGAGTAAAGGTTGAACACCTTATAAGTAAGAGGACCCATAAACTCATTGCTTTAAGGTTTTGGGTAAGAGTGTGGTGTCTCTCTTGCTTGAGCGGTTGTTCTAGCCTCGATGTGGAAGGTCCCCCTGGCTCCCCTCAATGTCCCAAAGGGTGCGACCGAGGCAGCCGGTCCGATACCCACTGGTTTTACTTGAATCATGTGTTTCTTTGTTGGCCAAGCTGAAAGAGTTGGAGCTGTTTCATAAATTACAATTTCTACCTGCATACATAGCAGAAATTCTTTTTGAGGAAATTTGATTTGAATAATTGCAACCTTCTTCGAGAAATTAGAAAGATTCATCACGTGTAGGAGCATTCCCTCAAAAGGCTGCACATCCTTGAAAGATTTAGACCTCACACTTCTAGCTGCATACACCAGAGATTTTAACTTGTTCAGATTCAGTGGAATCTGTAAGGATTCTTAATGACACAAATGCTCCAAGTCCAAGTGAAGAGGCTATGCAAGCTTTGCAAACAGTGTAAGACTTCATCTTCATTGATGCTTCAGTTTTATTGCATCCTGAATAGTGTACTGTCATGAAAACGTGCTTAGATTACCTCTCCAATTTTTCTGCAGATGATGATGACATATCAGGAGAAATGTGAACACTGATACAAGAAGCCTGATGTAGTTCAAATCTGGAGTAAGGACTGAAATGAATCAAGTATGAAAATTGATTCTGAATTGCTGCAAGCTGATGAATTAGGAATCAGATTCGCAAGCTGATTAATCACCATATGATCTGCTTCCGACGTACATAGCATAAAAGAGTATTTGTAAGCTTTCTTTCAACAACCAGTTGGACCAAACCACTTTACAAACAGTCCCATGATACTGATCAGTGAAAGGAATTTAAGTTGGGAGGATTAGTTTACTATTATTACCCTTACCAGGAAAGGTGTAAGTTCAAAGACAAGACATTAATGCATGTTTCCCTACCTAGGATTCAAAGTTAAGCTAACCATTGTTTTAAATGATTTCCTAAAGAAAAATTAATGTTATTGTTGTCACGTTTAAGTCAAATGGTAGCATGTCAATACCCTTGTCTCAAAGTTGTTGTGTTATTATTCCCTCTCTTTGTCACATATAGATAGAAATGTTTTTTTGATGCCCATGGACCTTTAAAGTTCCTGAATGTGGATGCACCACAGGGCTGGTCAAATCATAAGGGGGAACAAGCATTTGTTTTAGGCCCCCTAACCAACTCTACTTAGCTCTCTACATATCTCACTAATTTTATGATATACCTAACAAAAAATGTTTATATAAACCTCTTCTCACAATTTATTTACTTTAAATCTTCTTTCTGATTTAGGTATTATGATTATCTTACCTTTGACCAGTCTTGACTCTTGAGGACCTTAGGACTGTCATCCATTTCAATGAATGAGATTAATTGATGAATTCCATTATTGTTAATAAAGCTAGTCAAATACTAAAATGTACTAGGGGTGTTTTTTTTATTAACATTTATTTTCCATTCTATTTGTGAAGATGGGATGAGATTTTGAGTGTTTTGCCTTTTGTTTTCCTTTCTTTATGGTTGAAGGGATGATTGTCATAATTAATTCACCATCCTTTTGGGTCCATGAATGTATTGACTCACCTTCCAATGTATCATATCAAAGTTGACCTAATCAATACTTAAAAGTAAAAAACAAAAGTACAAAAAATGAAAAAAAAAAGAAAAAGAATGGCTCCACAACTAATATCTTGTTGTGTATAAAAGTCTACTTATACAAAAATGTATGTAACAATTTTCAGAAAATATACACCAAAAACTTTTATAGTGCGTGAAATTGGTCTCATGTATTGGCCTGACACCACCAAGTTAGTCTAATCGTGAAAGGGATAACATGAGACATGAATTGTGATAGTTTACCATATTCTAATGGTTGTATACAACCATACAAAATAAAATATGCAATGAAATCATTTGGTGAGTTATGAAACACAGACGTGCAACCTATACATATATTTTGTACTATCAACAAAAAACGTGACAACCAAAAGGAGTTTATGATTAAATTTAAACATCGTGAATTGGTGGAGCTTCAAAGTTCATGAAAAAATAACCTCTCATCTTTATTTACACGTAGGAAATTGACAGGGCAACTAATTGTTGTTGTTGTTGGTGAGCCAACTCAACTGCTCTCAACACAATTTTCTCAATTTTGTTTTTGCTTGCCACAATCCATAATTTCAATTGCTGTTTTACTACTCTATCCCTCCTATATGGTCCCAAAATGATTAAGAGGAAAATGAAATGAAAACATACATGATATAATAATAATTTGTCTCTTTTTATAAGTATCTTTATTATTTTTCAGATATATTAAGAAAAAAGAGGAGTGTAATATAATTAATATGTAAATTTTGTATATAAATATTACCAAATTGTCCTTTTGAATATATATGTGTTAAATTCCGACATTTTATCTTCTAAGATAATTTAGTAATATTAATAATGAGTATATTTAAATAATAATAATAATGTATCTAATAATTTAAAATAGAGCTTATATTAAAATACAATTTTTCCAAAGTTTATATTTTGTGGCAGAGATAGCAGTATTTTTCATTTAGAAATTGCAGGTGTACATAACATAACCTGAAATATAAGTAAAGCAATTCCATTTTGTTCCAATCTCCAATATTGTCTAATTAACAAGAAAAGGACAAATGGAGCTATATAAATGGTTAGTCTTGCTTTGAGATTTACTTATAAGTCATAATTCTCTAACAACTACTTCCTAATCCTTGCTACTTAAGTTAATCCTCGTATTTGACTACTAACACATCCTAATTTATGAAAGAGGGATTCATTTACATATATAGTGTGTAGTCCCCTCCATTTTAGGCACTGTTATTTCTCCTATAACATTGCACTTTAAAAATGGATGTTTCAAATCTTCATAAGTTGGTGAAGACAGCACCATCCAAAGCTTTGATTATGAGATTCAATTTGTTATGTCTTTCCATCTTTCTCATTGTTTATGCAACCCTTCTTCTTCGTCCTTCTTCATCGGTCTACTTCGATAATGCAGCTTCACTTGTTAGATGTTCATTGAGAGAATGCCATCACAAGGTAAGGTGAGCCTATTCTAATGGCATGGAATCCCTTTCTCATCTATCTTCTTCTGTTTTTGCTCTTTGTTTTATTTTAATGTGTACCAAACATGGAAATAAATCTTTTATATTTGTGTGATCTTCAACTTGTAGGGAGAAAATAGCATAAAAATGAAAGCTGTATTGGAAGAATTACCAAAAGCAAAATCAAGGAACCCAAAGAAGAATGGAACTAAGATAGAAGTACCAAGTTTTTTAGGCGAAAAAATCGGTAAAGGAATGAAAATTGGAACGGTGAATATGAAGGAAGAGGACGATGTAAGCGAATGGAACAAACATGGAGAAACAATACCAATTAATTTCGACAAAGTATCACAATTTTTCAACTGGACCGATTTATTTCCTGAATGGATTGACGAAGAAGAAGAAAGCGACGTTCCAACATGTCCCGAGTTACCAATGCCAGAATTTGAAACATATGAAAACATGGATTTAATAGTTGCAAAGTTACCATGCAAGTATCCATTAGAAGGGTGGGGGAGAGAAGTTTTGAGGTTACAAGTTCATCTTATTGTAGCAAATATGGTTGTGAAGAAAGGAAAAAAGGATTGGAAATGGAAGAGTAAGGTTGTGTTTTGGAGTAAATGTAGACCAATGTTAGAGATTTTTAGATGTGATGATTTGGTTAAAAATGAAGGTGATTGGTGGTTTTATGAAGTTGATGTAAAGAAGTTGGAACAGAAAATTTCTTTGCCTGTTGGGTCTTGTAATTTGGCTTTGCCTCTATGGGAACAAGGTATGTATTCTTTATTTCTTACACTACATGTAAATTTTTCATCTTTTGTTTTGCTAAATTTGCATTAAAGTGGTAAAAATCAAGAGTGAGTAATGATTATTATTACGTGCCTATTAAAACGTTTATAAAGTTTTTTAAAAAAAAAAAGTACATGTAATTTTAATAAAAAAAAAACTAAACGCGCCAGGTAGGGGTCGAACCTACGACTTTCTG
>Ga0209282_1002562_pt1 | contig 10561 bp, 2 predicted proteins | sample Mtrugardesep15_FD_187529 | JGI IMG/M metagenome (GOLD analysis project Ga0209282, IMG submission 187529) | Root nodule microbial communities of legume samples collected from California, USA - M. trunc garden sep15 (SPAdes) (version 2) | ecosystem: Host-associated > Plants > Roots > Nodule...
CATCATTTTAATATATCTTATTAAAAATACCACATCATTTAATAAAAAAAAATAAACATAACATTTAAATGGTAAGTACTTTTTAAATAAATTAAATACATGCTTAAAGAAATAAAAATATGTCACTTATTAATAGTCAACATATTTATTTTAAGTCAAAGGCCCATGATTTTATTAAAAAAAACCAGTATATCAAATAAATAAAAAAATGTTATTTAGTCATTTAGTGGGGTCCACGTATTTTGTCTCACAATACTCAACAAAAGGTAATTGATCCTAACCATAGAAATAAAATATTATTATATCTATGGTTGTGGTTAAACTTTTTCATGATGGAAAAAAACTTCCCTTTCCCATACTAAACTCCACCAGCGTAGAAATCAAAGCTAAGACACATGTTTCCCCTCCATCTCAATCAAAATCATATCACAATCAATTTTTCATCCCTCATCGCAACCGGAATTCCTCTTATGATATTGGAACATTAGTGTGAAGTTGGAAGAAAATTGAAAGGTGGAAGATTAAACAAAGTAATAAAATTTTGAGCTAGTGTGTTGTGAATTAAAAAAAAAAATAGAATGTGGCGTCCCACATAAAATAGAACACATAAATTAGTAGTGTTTAAATTGTGGTATTTAATTTTAAATACTTGATAATGATAAAAATAATAGTAATTATTATTTGTTATTCATGGATATCACTTCCTATAATTTTAGCTCAGGTTCGTTAAGATAGGATTAAGAATTCAACTATGTTTCATATATTTCCTACATTCATATCCAATTAGTTTGATTTCTCCACTTTTATGGGTTTGTTTCTTTTTTATCTTATCCAAGAGTTGAACTAATTAGTGGTTAAGTTTCCTTTTGATCTTATCTACTAGAGTAATTGGTGCTGCAATTTTAGCTAAAACGAGTTACAAAATCTCTATACAAAATCTCTATATAAATAGAGGACTTCACTTAGTTCAAAAATAACACCAAAGAGTTATATTGATTTGTCGATAACTGTTTCTCTCGTCTTCCTCTTTCTGCTCGATGCATTTTCGAACCACTTCTCCCCTTTCTTTTATGTGCCTTTCGAAATTAAGAGTGTTCTTAAGACCATAATCCCTTTTAAGTATAATATCCCTTCGAATAAAGATTGGTCTTAAGGGAATAGCCCCTTCGATAATTTTGTCCTTTCAGAATAAAAAGTACTTTTAAAATCATAGTCTTTTTTCATAAGTAATGTCCATTCGAAATTAAGAATGATCTTAAATGTATTGTCCCTTTCGGTATTTTCTTCCTTTGAAGAAGTTAGAGGTTAGAATGGTGGTAGCACCTTACTTGACTGGTCATACTACCATAATTGGAGAAGTTAAAAGTTAGAATGGTGGAAACACCATATTTTAGTGGTCTTAGTACCATAATAGAATGGTTACAACACCATATTACTGTGGTTTCAATATTAAATTTGAGTGATGTAACACCCTCAAACCCAACATGCGATATTCAGTAATAAATCAACAGATAAATACAAGGTTCAAGGTGCTACGCCGTCAAGAAACAAAAAATCATGCATAATTCGGTTTTTATAAAGTTTCGCAACGGAATAATAATAAAATCTCCAAATATCTCAAGGTCTCAACAACATATTTCAATCTCACAATACATGAAATAACACTCTAGGTCCTCAACATAATTCCAACAGACAACATAAAAATAAACTCCCGACCATGGTCCTAATCAGATCCTACAACTAGACTCCAAAGACAACAAGAAAATGAGGAAGCGTCAAACTAATCCTCGGTACTCACGCCGCCTCAAGCATCCTTAATCCTGCACGTCTATACCACCAACCATAGTGGCATAGGCAAAAACCCGCAAAAGGGATGTGATATAAATATTCACCATAAAGAATATATAATCACACATATAGTATTATAGGATTCAATTATCACTTAATGCAAAAATTCTTATAATCAATTAAACACCAAGAGGTTCTAACATCATTTTCAATTCACCACAATCATCACAAGTGTACAAGTATCACAAAGGAACAAACATAATCATGTACACATCTCCACGTATGTTCACATAATTCCCACAATTCACATAATTCACATAGTTCACATAATTCACATCATTCACATAATTCACATAATCAAGTATGAGATATTTCACATAAACTCAATGCATGCAATGTTTTAGACATGATTCTATCTGCATGTGGTACTGTTCAGGATGTCAGAGGTCTGTTACCGATTGATCCCTGCGTCACTGGATACCAAAGTATCCTAAATCTCATCACTGGATAACGAAATATCCTAACATCAAGACTCATGAATGCATGAACATATGACTCATCAAATGCATACGTTCATTCAATACTTCATCATCATTAACATCGTCACTTTACACACATGTACTCATCATCATATACACATATATGTTCATCGTCATAAATTATCATCATCAAACATTTACCCCATCAAAGAATTAACATCAAATCATTTAGCACAATTAATATTTGAAACGAGTAATCATTTACGCCTAGGTAATCCACATTTCATAAACATATAGATCACCGATTCAATCATTAATTATCATGTTATCATTAACATATACTCATTTACAAGTTATCATGCCACAATTAATCATTTCACCAAAGTTCGTCTATTTTTCCAAAGTTCGTCTATTTTCACATATTTCACCAAAATCAAGTTACATGATCATATACCTCCTTATCAATCTTACATGCTTCTTCTATGTTCATTATCATAGTAATCCAAGCATAACAACATCATTTCAATTGAGAAAACCCTACTTCATTCTAATCCATGTTCATGTTCATGTTCAAGCTCTAGCCAAAGTTCGTCTCAAAATCAACATAATGCACTCAATTTCAAGCAAGATTGGTTGCCAACCATTAATTCATCAAAATAGCAAGTTTTCAACATCAAAAGATCGCATAGGAACTACCCAAGTCGTCCCCAAGCACCCAAAACAAAGTCCAAGAAAATTCTTGCACATTCTTGTGCGCCTAGCGCCAGACAGGAGGTTCGAGCGCTGACTTCCTGGAAGTGGGCGCCTAGCGCTCCAGTCCAGGCGCCAGCGCTGAATAAAGTGCTATTTTGTGTCTTTTGGCCTCAGGTTTTCATTAAAATCACCCCAAAAGTGCTTATTTAGATACCACATTCACTCAAAATGCTTAAAATCATTTCCCAATGCTCAAACACACTTAAGCTCTTTCCACAACACTCAAAACAACTTATACATCAATTCACTTAGTTTTCACTTAATACATCAAAGTTTCCACAACAACAACTTAATTCAACTAAAACACAACTTAAAACATCATCAATAACTTAATTCCATCACTTTCATATTCCCAATAACATAGCAAGAACATAAATCATGAATCCATCATCATTCAACAACAACAATCATGATTTTCATCAAATTAAGCTAAAAATACTTAGTTATCAACTTAAGACCATCCACAATGGTGGGTGGTTAACCTATTTAGCACCACATTAAATAGGCACTCCCATTGTGGAGTAAAATATATGGGTGCATATGGAGAAGGGTGGCTATGGAAGCATCCTCCCTCTCTTCATTTTTTGTTGGTCCTATTTAATAAATCTTAATAAATTAAATAAATTTTGTTGAAATGTAATGATATAGAATTATTTGTGGGACCTATTTAATAATTTCTTTTGAAGTGTTGGGTTGGAGAAAATTGGTGTTTGTTAAGTATTAACGTAAAATTAATGATGTAGACACGCGAGACCCATTTAAGCATTCAATTTAAGGTGTTCTGTTGTAGATGGTCTAACATAGTCAAACCTTGAATTTAATGCAACAACAACAAATTTCTACCATCTTTCACATACCCAAATTTAACAACTTAATTAGAGCACAAAAACCAACTCAAAACAATATCAATTTCATAAATTCACAAAGACAAACATGACCCTAAATATCATACAAGTGATTATAATTCAATATGTGAACATACTCTCTTCCTCCTTACCTCTAACTCCCAAAAGCCAAGCTCTAAGAACCAATCTACTCTCCCTCTTGAGTTTCTTCAAGCTAGATCCTCTTCTCCCTTGAAATTCTTCATTCTTCCTCTTTCTCTCTATTTTTCTCTCTTCTCTCACTTAGTCTCTTTCTAGGTGAAACTTACCAAATGGATTTCCAAACTAGGGTTATGACTACCACCAGTCTTATATACTCTTACTAATTCAGCTTAGCTCACTTGCTCCTAGCGGGCTTAGTTTTATTCTCACTAACAACTAATTTCTCTTTATAATTCACTTAATTCTCCCTTTTTACCATTTATCTCTATTCTATAATTTCTACCAAGTTACTACTAACCTCGATAATATTTATCCACCTCTAAATTACTAAAATACCCTTCACTCTTAAAATTACCAAAATACCCTTAATTCCTCTATATTTAATAAAATCCAATTAACACAACAATTCAAACACATCAAATAATTAAATAAATACTAAAACAATAATATCCTAAAAAATTGGGTCGTTACAAGTGACCTTAATATACATATTAGAGGGTGTAATTTTCGGACGGTTTTCTACAGTACAGTAGTTAATCGTACAATTGTACCTGGGTTTATTTTATTCTGGACGTGGCGTGGTTTATAACATGTCTTGCAGAATTTCACACATACTTGGCTCCGTCCCTGTTCCGTTTGAGTCATCTATTTATCTATTTGTAACTTGTAATTTTGATTCTCATATATGATATAGTGTTTTTAAGTTGTTGGGTTGGGAGTTGGTGTTGTCCTCATATCCGTTTCATCTTTTTGCAATCTTTGGCTTTCTAGAGGATATGGATTGGGTTAGAGTAGGTTTGATTTTGATTCAGCATTTCGTTGCGTTGTCCAGTTGAAAATCCCGTAATGATTTGATCTTTTTTGAGAAGACGCGGTGGATGTTGAGCAACTTGTGGGCGTGAAGAACTTTCCTTCTAAAAGTTGTTTTTTGGTAAGAATTCTAGTAGTCCATGTACCCATTCTAAGTGGATAGTGTAACACATTTTGTATAAGTGCCAATATTGGTTTGTGTGCCCGATAGTGATGAATCGTTTTTTGTGTTTGGTTTGGGTGGTTGGTCATTTTCCTTTTGTTTCTCTCAATGGAGGGGGTGCTTATGGGTTCTCAGGATTTTGTTAATTAGTTTTTGTTTCATCTAATTTACGTTACCCACTGTTGTTTTATGCTATTTTCCTTTCATTTTCGATGTTTCGTTTTTTTGTCCCCTTCTCAAGTACTTCTTGCACTCTTTGTACACTTTTGTTTCGATTAAATATATATTTGTCATTTAAAAAAGTTATTATGATCTAAAACCTTTTTCTTTTTGAAAAAGCTAAGCGAATATATTAAAAACCAACAAAAGCTTCTGTAGTACAAGACATACCAAAGGAAGCTAAAATGTTGAGATGTTACAATAACACAAACAAGCTACTACACAATAGCCGAAAGAAAATAAAAAACTAAGTTATAGCCTGAAAGCATAATAAATGACTCAATCTCATAACCATGTACTCAAAATCGAAAAGAGCATAATACGATTTTAGCCACCAATAAGCTTGAAGTTTAACTTTTCCAATAAAGAGGAAAGTTGTTTTGTCTTAATATGAAAATCCCTCCTATTGCGATCCTTCCAAATAATAAAAAGAACTTAAATCCAAATTACGTTAAAAGTCAAACGAGACTTGTTGAAAAAGCCCCCAAGACCTCCAAACTGAGTAAAATGCTCAATTAACGAACCATGAAGAGCTGTAGGAAAATCTAGCCAACCCGATATCAAAAGTCAAAGTTGACTATAGAAAGCACAAGTAAAAAACAAATGGTCTTCATCCTCCACATGCCACAAGGAGCCGTGCATAAAGAATCATTGTAATCCAAATTATTTCTCCTAAACATATTCATTTTGTTGTTAATATATTCAAGAATAAACGTCAAATAAAAATATTGACTTTAAGTAGAATTTGCTTAAACTACAAAACATAATTAAAAGGGTCATCAACACCTACTTCAGAAGTTGTCAACAGATTATAAACACTTTTGACCATATCCCTATAAAATAGATGACAAATGTACCTTAACTCTAGAACAAACTATATACAAGTGTGCCTTAATTCTAGAACAACCTGCATCATCTCTTACTATAAAACTTAAATGCAATGTGTGGGTTATAGTACATCTTATACTCTCTTTAATCCAATTTTGCTTATCCAAAAATAACTAATGTTGAGTTTCCATTTAAAATATATATTACGAAATCGTTGTTGTAAAAAGATTCGTTTTGGAAATGAAGTTGGCTCTTTATTTTTTTAATGTCATTAATAATTTCAGTAAACTTTCATCTCATAGATCACACAAATAAAAAAAAAATTATCTCTTACAATTTTTTTTAATTACAATTCATCTCTTATAATCTTAACCATTAGTCGATTGATTATTTATTTTGTTTGTTAATTAACTATCCCCATGACCAATTATAAGCATTCACCATACCCCCTATGAATATGATTCCTAAGCCCATGAGAGAGAGAAGAATTAGAGAGAAAAATAAATTCTATATGACGTAGATAAATGATTGAATGCATATTGTATAAATAATAGGAGCCATCCCATTGTATTACTTAGGAAGAAATTACACAAACCTTCCTCAAGAGTTCCTACTCTTTTATTAACCTAAGTTTTATCCTTATTATTCTCTTCAAATCCTAAAATGGGCGCTGAAAAGCTTAGATCTTGTGCAACCTACCTCGAGAACTCTAAGCCCTACTTTGCCATGATCCTTTTACAGTTTGGCTATGCAGGCATGAACATTATAACCAAGCTTTCTCTCAATGGAGGCATGAGTCACTATGTTCTCGTTGTTTATCGCCATGCTTTTGCAACTATTGCTATAGCTCCGTTCGCCATTATCTTCGAAAGGTTTGTATAACATCATATCCATATATAGAAAGTTTTGTTTTAATTTCTTAATTCAAAAGCTTTGATGCTTACATGAATATGGCGTCTATCATATAAATTCCTTGGAAAAGTTAAACTATATCAACAAAAATTAAAGATAAAATAAACAATCTTTAAATATGCCGTTAGATGTTAGAGATACAAAATTATATACAAATTTTATTTTATGTCTCTATATTTCACTAAGAGTTTTAATGTCGTATTTATTATTATATATATTTTAAAGTATTTTGGATTTTTGATTGTATGCATATAAGAAATTCAGCATACACTGAGTTTTTGAATTGCTTTAAAATAAATGCTAACATATGTTTTTTTTTTCTTTCAGGAAGGCTCAACCAAAGATTACATTTTCAGTTTTCATGCAAATTTTACTCCTAGCTTTGCTTGGGTTAGTTCCCAATCTGAATGCATAAATTATATATAGATATATGCATATTTTTTATATATAGATATCTAAATTATATATAGATCAATATAGGAAAATGCTAACTTATATTCATTTAAATACTCTAAACAGGCCAGTGATAGATCAAAACTTCTACTATGCTGGGTTGAAATTAACATCCCCAACATTCTCATGTGCAATGAGCAATATGCTTCCAGCTATGACCTTTGTGATGGCGGTTTTATGCAGGTAAATAAATAATTAAATTTAACCTAGTATAAATTTAACCTAGTATATATCAAGTGCAATTTTTAAGTGCTCATTTTTAATTTATTTTTTGATTTTATTTATTTATGGATTGATTATGAAAAAAAAAGGATGGAAATAGTAAACATGAAGAAGTTAAGATGCCAAGCAAAGGTGATTGGAACCATTTTAACTGTGGCTGGGGCAATGTTGATGACCTTGTACAAAGGGCCTGTTTTGGAGTTGATGTGGACTAAATATATACCTCATAGCAATGCAAACGCTACAAGTTCCTCAAGCAAGGATAATTGGTTCATAGGCTCCATTTTACTAATCATTGCTACTCTTGCATGGTCATCCCTCTTTGTGTTACAAGTAAGACCTCATGATAATTAATAAACAAAATTTGGATCTAGATTACTACACAAAAATGTCAAACTGATTGTTGTTGTGTAGTTAATGTGAGTTAGAAGTCTTGCATTGAATCCGTCTCAAGTAAATGTCTTACATTAAATTAGAAAATGAATATTGAACAACATATACTGCATCTGTTTCAAAATACATGTTCAATTTTTGCAATGTGCACTATTCATTTGACTTACTTTGACCATACTTTTTAACTAATGTATAAATATAAATATTAGCATGTAAAATGTTGTTTGATTTGTCTTGACAAATATTTTCAAAATATTAAATTTTTATAATTTTTTGCTTTAGATAATTAAAGATATTAACGGTCAAAATTATGCTTTGACATATGTGAGTGGTTGACTTTGACATGTATTTTGAAACGGAGGGAGTAAGTAAGAGAATCCATAAACCCAATGCATTAGGGTTTTGGACAGAGATGTGATCATGTCTCTCTCTTTCTCATGTGTGATTGCTTTTAACCAAATATAGATGATTCTCCGGACTCCCTTTACGATCCAACACTTATCGTTAATGTTAGTGACTAATTGCCTAGCAACATTTCACAAATTGTTCTCCAAATCGGTCACAATTCTTACTTAGTTGATCATGTGAATGCAAGAATTCAATTTTTTTTAGTGTTAATTTTATTATTTATTAAAGTACATTGTGTTGTTTTTTTTATTGGGCAGGCTAAAGCTATAGAAACATACAAGCATCATCAGCTAACACTCACATCACTTATATGTTTCTTTGGCACGATTCTAGCTTTTGCTACCACTTTGATTATGGAAAACAAGAATTCTGTGTGGACAATTGGTTGGGATATGAATTTATTAGCTGCTGCCTATGCGGTAAGAACATTTGATATAGCCTCGTAATTCAGCAAAGATATTACTACTTTTTTATTTTATTTTATTTTATCATTTTACTAGTTTTTAAATTTAAATATATAGTCTCATAAGTACTCTATAAAGGTAAAAAGTTGCGAGAATATTTAGCATGGTGTACGTGTAAGTTCGAACCCACAATTTCCCATTTCTTATTTAATGTGTGAATTTTGCGGCTAAACGATTTATAATCATTGATATATTTATATATATACCCTCAATGTCTTTTGAGAAATAGAAAATAAGAATGGTTTTAATTAAGATCTTCTTTTATTCAACTGATAGCTAATTTTGGCATAAAGACACACTCTAGGGGAATATTAATTTAAAATACTACATATTTTAAGTTTAAAAGCTACAATAAAGTCCTTGATGTTCTTTTAATTTTTTTTATGGGTTATATATTTAAGTATTATTATTTTATTCACCCAATTTGCATTAATATCTATTATTTCTGTCAAAAAAATCTATTGTTCTTTTTTCCCACTCTTAATATCTATTATTCCTTGCCCCCTATAGATGAGTGCTACTAAATGATACCACTTTTGTTTTAATAATAGGTTAGTAGTTGATTATTTAAATTTTTGTATAGGGGATTGTTACATCAAGTATATCATACTACGTACAAGGATTGGTAATAAAAAAGAAAGGGCCTGTTTTTGCAACTTCATTTAGCCCTTTGATGATGATCTTTGTAGCCATTATGGGTTTCTTTATCCTTGCAGAGCAGCTTTTTCTTGGAAGGTAATTTTTGAATCAATACCTACATTATCCTACTCAAAGGCACTAACAAAATCATAAACTGATATCAATGGAAAATGTTGAATTACTTACGAAAATTATAGTGACTGAGAATACAACTGTTCTCTAATAAAAAAATAAGGTGAATTAATTAAAGAATATATACATAATAATTACAAAGTTCATCTAGTTAGTACTTCTAAAATTGATTTAAAAAATGGACAATTATAATTTTTAGTAAATTTTAATAAAATACTATATTTCTTCTCCATATTTATTATCATAAATTCACTATTTTACTGAAAATACCAAAGGTCCAACTTTGAACCCTTCCATATTAGAAAAACCCATTATATATCACATTTTATGAGCTGATTATTTTTTTTTTAATGAAGGGATTATAAAGAGTAATTTAAAGCCGTACATAAATAAATAACTAAATAAATAAGTTATACTAATAGCAAAACTACTTGTAAAATACTAGTGCCTCTAGTCTCTAGAGGCCAATATCCAAGAAGAATATTAAGAAACAAAAAACCTCTGATTTTGAGAAAAGCCAGGATCATGAGTGAACTTCAATCAAATCCAAAAGGTAATAACACATCTTACAACCATTTTAAAAACTATTTTATTAGAAGTATTAGATCGTGACCACACAGCTAACAAACAAGCTAATAAGTTGCCAGTGTGGTTTCAATTTTTTATTAATGTGTGTAGGACCAGTTAATATCTAACTACAAAATTTTAGAACAATGACATGATGTAAAATTATCTGTCTATTCTTCTACCAATTAATCATATTCGATCATTGAATACGTGAGCTTCTCTCAATAGTTGGCCTTACATAACATTTCTCAAAAATAAAAAACAATAGTTTGCCTTGTTATAGAA
>Ga0209282_1002563_pt1 | contig 10558 bp, 7 predicted proteins | sample Mtrugardesep15_FD_187529 | JGI IMG/M metagenome (GOLD analysis project Ga0209282, IMG submission 187529) | Root nodule microbial communities of legume samples collected from California, USA - M. trunc garden sep15 (SPAdes) (version 2) | ecosystem: Host-associated > Plants > Roots > Nodule...
CTTTTTGTGCAATTGTTCGGACATTGTAGTTTCTTGCGGAGTCTTTGTGGCACGTCTTGTGCTATTGAGACTCTTGTGTGTTGTTAATATAGTTCCATTTTTGTTTGTTAAAAAAAAAAATTTGCTTTAGTAAAAAAAAGTTTGAGAATCCCAACAACAATTTGGAGACGTTTTATTGTTTATCTTGATTGCTAACCATGGTATCGATTCAATTTATCTCAATAATCAATTTTGATGTAAAAGTTAATTTATCAACGAGCACCAATAGTGGTCATGGTGAAATCGTTTCTAAAGGGGTCTCTTTAGATAAATTATTTTAGTGGGTGCAACAATTGATAAATTATCTTCTTTTTTTTCCTTCTAGTAACACCCTAAATATTTCTAGTTACAAATTAAACTGACTAAAATACCACTATTTTATTTTTAAGTTCTCAACGTACCTTTGTCTTCCTCTCTTCTTTCCTGATCTTTTTCTTCCTTTGCCTTTCTCTCCCTTTCAGTTATCTCTCTCTCATTTTTAACACAAATAATTTTCTCATATGAATAATTTGTGTTCTATTTTTTTCGCATTTATTTGTGTTCTTATGTGAAATGAGTTCACGAAAAATAAACATGAATTTAGTTTACAACATTCAATTTATATAAGCTAAAAATTTCAAAACAAATAATAATCTACGTTAATTTAAAGATATTAATTCATATATATTTTGCTTTATAGTTTATTTACAAAAACCATATATATGTATATATATATATATATATATATATATATATATATAAAATACAATTTATAATAACACAACTTCGTATCAAGTACTTGCAAATGAAATTATGGTGACTTGTAAATTAAAGTATTTGAACTCAATTCACATAAATTTACGTAAATTGAGTTCACACACAATTATATAAAATTGAGTTTGCGTAGTATTACTTGCGAATTTTGAGTAAACATTTTTGAGCGAGTCAAAAGTGTTTTACAAATGTCCTCTTTTGTCAAAATAAAATAAAATGTGCTCTATGAATTTATATTGCTTTCCTACTCTTAATGAGGATTAAATCATATGCGCAACCCAGCGAAGCCGCGTATCCAGCGAAGTGGATCAACTCTAATCTATCCTAACAAAAGTTCATTAATCACATGCGCAAACCAAGTTACAAAAAAAAAATGAAAAGTGAACATCTGCATCAGACAATTAGAGTACAATTATGGAGAATAGATTGACAGCCAACACGGTAACAAAATCTAAGTGCCAACAACTCCATGTTCAACAACAAGCTTCAAATGCTCTTTCAAGCAAAACAACGCGTAAGAACTCAAACCGAGGGATGAGTCCAATACGTCAGCAACCAGACCCTTACGGGTTAAATGAACCAGACCCTTTCGGGTTTTAGAACGTACCAGACCCTTTCAGGTTTACGAACTCAGACCACTGCAAAAAAAAAAGAAGCCAAATCCAATCCCACCAGTCATCAGCAACGAAACACAACGCCAACAACAGAAACAAACACAACACAGAACATAAAAACAAAAACAAAAGTAGCCTCCAAACACTCCGGCATGATGACAGCGAAACAGCAGCCAGGAACACTACAGATCTCAACAGATCTGAAACAAACCAGAGCTCCAAGGTCATCCAAGGTGAAGAAGAAACCAAAACAGAGCTGCAAAAGCACCACCCTGTTCTGCAACGACCCATCACCAAGAAGTCCGAAACCACCAACTAGAAATAGCAAGGAAGCAAGGTAGAACGGTGGCGCCGCTGCCGCCAACCACCAAAACGAACCACATCCCTTCGGCGAGACACACAACTCTGAGTTGCTCACCCACAAACATGAGCACGTGAGAGCACCTCCACACGCCGTCAACTCCAAAGAACCAGATCTGACAGGCCGCGAAAAGGGTACCACTAGACAAGAAGAGGCTCATCGGTGGTGCGGAGATAAGATCTCATTGCACCACCACTATGAGTGTCTACATCGTGACTAAGGAGTTTGGATTGATAGGGAGAGAAGATATTGTATGTGGTGGAAAGCTTTTTCGAGACGGTGGTCGAGTGAGGAGAAGAGAGAAGCGAGAGCCTCTCTCTCTAATTTTCAGTCATATGAGATGCACCAAATTCGACAATTTTGAAAACAAACCAATAGTTGATTATGATAATTTGGTAAAATAACATATCTTTTTCTTGTAATTAATGTATTTTATAATACGTGTGTAAAAACTTTAAACGACACTGTTTTAAAACGGACGAAGTAATATTTATGAAAATCATGTGAATGAGAAAGAAAAACCACGAGGAATAGCCATGCCCCGCATATTTTGTCCTGAACTAGGCACCTGATTACAAAGTGCTGCTCAAAACGGCGAATGAATTTGCCTAATACAGCTCATCCAAGAGTGTATGTGTGTATAAATATATTGGTGCAATCATCCAAGAGTATATTATTGGGGAATGAATAAATACATGCATGTAAGGATCTATGGTGGGGGTATGCGTGGTCCACAAAAAATAGGGTTAAATTTAAAGTTTTGCTGTAAAAAGTCGTTAATGCTTTTTTATTATGCTTTTCCACGAGGATGTCACGATAATTTTAATATTAACAAATAGTAAGAGTGATTATGGATCTTAAGGAAAATGACAAGTGATCAAATATTTAAAACACAAGAAATTGAGTATACCTCCATGTAAATATTTTTTACGGGAAATGTAATTATTGTTTTTCGCAGAATATAAGTCATTTTTAATAATGTATAGAAGACATTGAACAATTTTTACCAAAAAAATTAAATAAGATATTGAACAATTCAATTGGTTTGATCTAAATGATTAAAAAAGTTGATGTGTGAAAGGTCTAATGTAACCTTTACCTACACACGAATATAATTCAATAAAGAAACGAAAAATATTATTTATGAAATTTACACACACAACCTTTTTAATACTTTGTTTTTTGTTTATCTCTCTTCTCCATCACATTACCAATATATCTATCGCACATTTTCTCCATTTTTTTTTCTCAAGGTGTTATTTGGACGAATCGGTTTTTATGAAATATTTTCCATTTGATTTCACGGTAAAGAAAATGAATTTTAATTAAATTACATTACATGCTAATATCTAACTAAAATGTTGAATATGGATTTGATTTAAATTTAGACTATTTACATTTCACCTTATGATTATATATCTATATTACATGAATAATGCACATATCAAAATAAGTCTACTAATATGGAAGAGACTAAAATGAGTTACAAAACAAATTCAAGTGAAGAAAGCACCGATCACAAATGAGACAAGAGTGACAGCAAGGAAAAGGACAGTTGCATTACATAACCTGACAGAAACAGAAACTGAAACAGTATGCACGAGAAGAGAAACAGTAGCATAAGAGGGTCCAAACAACCATAATAAAAAGGTGGTGAGTGACTGAGTGAGTTACTGAAAATATACAGCAAAAACTAATATGGCGCAGTTGAATGCAATTCTTACATTCTCATCCCCAGCTATTGCTATTGCTCCTACCAAACATGCAAGAGGTATTATATATAGTTCACATTTTCCTACCTCTATCTATGATCTTTTTTTGTGTGCAAACATTTCATCTTGCAAATTATGATTATTGGGTTGATGATCACTCATACAAAAACAGTTGACATTTTTTAGAACTGTGGCTGAACCAATTTTGCTATCTGCACCCTCCTAACTGTTGTTTACTATGTTTTATGTTTGTAGAGCACCTGCTGCATCACCGGTTCTGCCAGGCAAAGCCTTCACTCAAAGAGGTGCCCTTCAAAATTCACAAACATGCATGCATGGATGCATTTAGATCCATTGTTTGAATTTTAGTATTTTTCTTTCTTGTGATATGCATGTGTTTTTAGTGGATATTTTTCTGATGGTTCTGTCTTTTGCATGTTTTGGAATTCTGTACTTTTACATAGTTGAGGCCAAGAAGAAGATTTGGTGCTGCAAGTAAACCTCAAGGTGAGATTGTTTGGCTAAACAACATGATTGACATATGTATAATGTATTTATGAAGCACCATCACAGACACTGGACATGACACTGGCACATAGACGCCAATAATTGTTTGAGAAAATTGAAGTGATTAAATGTAAACCATGTGTTAGTGTCATACACCAGATATGTTCAGTGTTATCTGATGGTTGAGTTTTAAGTTTAATGTCTCTAACGGTGATGAAGTTTTATTGAAATGCAGTTATAAAAGCCGTGCTATATAAAGATGTAGAAATTTCTGAGACCAAGAAGGTTGCTGGACTAAGAGGTAAATTGAATAAGGTTGTTCTGGCTTATAGTGGTGGCTTAGACACATCGGTTGTTGTTCCCTGGCTGAGGTATATACATATTATTTTGTTGTTTCTTTTCAAATTCTCACAATTTAGATTTCTATTTAATTTAACAATATTTGATGTTTATGCAGAGAGAACTATGGCTGTGATGTTGTTTGCTTCACTGCTGATCTAGGCCAAGTATGTTATAATTTGTACAATAATTATAATAAATAGTCTCTAAAGTATATAAAATCCATCAATTTAGTCTTTGTTATTAAGATGTTAGAGACAAAATTGACAGATTTTCATATACTTTAGGGACTAAATTGACAGATTTCTTATACCTTAATTCCTGCATGTTTGGTTAAACAAATGCTAAATTTCATAGGGTGCAAGTGAATTGGAAGGTTTAGAAGAGAAGGCAAAAGCCAGTGGAGCTTCTCAGTTAGTGGTGAAGGATTTGAAAGAGGAATTTGTCAGGGATTATGTGTTTCCTTGTTTGCGTGCCGGTGCAATTTATGAGAGGAAGTATTTGCTTGGAACTGCAATAGCTCGCCCTGTAATTGCAAAGGTACAATTCTGCTTTGGTTTGATATTCTTAGCTTGCTAAGTTAATTAAAAGTAATACTCCTTTATACTTTGTGATTGTTTTTTGCATTAAATCTCTTTTGATGAAGCTATTTTTTTCAGTAGTTCAGAGTCGGCCATTGTAAGGTCATGCAGACACTTGATTAATGCCTCTAAACCACTTCACTCAACTCCTACGTAGCTCCCCTCGGTTAAGAGTCTCATATTGGAGGAGATCTAGACTGAAAAAGTCTTGTGAGAGACATCTCTCACCTTATAAGTCGATTTTGTTGGGTTATTGTTCATGTTCCAAGCAGGGACCCAACCCATCTGCTAATATGGTCTCAGTATTTTCAAGACCTGTTGTTGGCCTGCCCAAATCATCCACACTCCAGTGAAATTTCGCCTTAATTGCAGCCCACACCGGTTATGTAGGGTTGAGTTAGACCCAAATCCAATTCTAAGAACCTCCATTTTGATATCTATAGAAAAAATTACACACAAGATACTATCTCATAATTGTTCACTCTAAGGCCTTTCCTAACTTTTGATCTTACCAGGCTATCCCTGTGTTACCTCTTAGTATCACTTTTCAAATTTTACTAGAATCATAATGATCATTATGATTCTTAGCTAAAGTTTTCACTCTTATGCTAATGACACGTTCCAAATTTCACATTTCTGTTTTCTACCATTTGTTCTCAATATTTGTGTAACCTTGTACCGGATCTTTACCAGTATTGCATATAAACATGTATTGATGTCTACTGAATTGACAGGCTATGGTGGATATTGCCAATGAAGTTGGAGCTGATGCTGTCTCCCATGGTTGTACAGGGAAAGGAAATGATCAGGCATGTGTTATTAATTGCTATTAGACTCACACATCAATCAGTCATGCCAATTATTTTCTTCTAACATGTTATATTTATAATTGTTAAGGTTCGATTTGAGCTCTCCTTTTTTGCTCTGAATCCCAAGTTAAACGTTGTGGCTCCATGGAGGGAGTGGGATATTACAGGGAGAGAAGATGCTATTGAGTATGCTAAGAAGCATAACGTACCGGTTCCTGTTACCAAAAAATCAATATATAGCAGGGATAGGAACCTTTGGCACATAACTCATGAGGTAGGTTTTGAAGTTATCTTAATTGCAGCTCTAAATCTAGTTGAAAGTAACCAATACTATGTTTTATGATTTGTTGTCACGGCATTTTTTATCTCCCTCATTTAAGATCTCGTTCAGAAGTGAAGACATTTTCTCTTATACATTTCCAATTTGTGACAATGAAGGGTGATGTTTTGGAAGATCCAGCAAATGAACCTAAAAAGGACATGTACATGTTGACAGTAGACCCAGAGGATGCTACAAACGAGCCGGAGTAAGCATGCTAATGACTTTATTTATAGCCATGTTTTTAAAAAGGCCCGTGAGTTATGGGCCATTGAGGCATCATTGGTCATATTTGAATGCGATTATCAAGGATCGCAACATGGCTGCAACCAGCCTTAACCGTAACAGGACCGCGATTAAGGCTGCATCAGCCGCATTTGACCGCGCTTCAGTGTCGCAATTAAGGCTGAAACCATAAGCTATTTTTTTCCCTTAAAACATTAATTATATCTTGAATTGTTTCTCGTTTAGTTTCACTACTTACTTGGAAAGTGTGTCGCAGATATGTGGAGATTGGATTTGAGTCAGGCATTCCAGTATCAGTGAACGGGAAGAGGCTTTCTCCAGGAAATTTGGTTGCTGAGCTGAATGAGATAGGTGGAAGGCATGGAATAGGCCGTGCCGACTTGGTTGAAGACCGAATCGTAGGCATGAAGAGCCGAGGAGTTTATGAAACTCCAGGTGGCACCATTCTCTTCACTGCAGCAAGAGACTTAGAAACTTTGACTCTTGATCGTGAAACTCTTCAGCTTAAAGACTCATTAGCACTTAAATATGCCGAGTTAGTGTATTCTGGAAGATGGTTTGATCCACTTCGCGAATCGATGGATGCATTCATGGAGAAAATCTCACAGACTACAACAGGTTCAGTGAGTTTGAAACTGTATAAAGGTAGTGCTTCTGTGACGGGTCGGAAGAGTCCTTATAGTTTATATAGGGAAGATATTTCTTCATTTGAGAGTGGAGAGATATATAATCATGCTGATGCTGTTGGGTTTATAAAGCTTTATGGTCTTCCAATGAGGATCAGAGCCATGATGGAACAAGGCATTTAAATGTTCCTTTGTTTGGACTATTATGTGTGTCTTGCTTGTTCTTGGCAATGTTTGTGGAACTTTTATTATTGTGGGAAATAAATGACGTGAAGTGATTGGAATGTACTTAGAGAAGCAAATTTGATTCGAATAAAGCTATTTGTTTGGCAAAACCGCATCATGAATCCTTTATTACCATTTTTTATGTCGAGTTAGTCATTTATGTTTAAAAACGTTTAAGAATGTCAATACTGTTGGACCAAACTTCACTTTTCATCCTACGCTATCAAAAGCCTTACGTGACCATTCAAAAAGATAAATTACATTTTTGATTCATCAAGATAACAATTAAATTACATCATAGTGAGTGTTATAATTTCCAATCCATCAAAATTAACACTTATCTTTTTTAGCTTTTATCTAGGTTGTGATTTTCTTGTCAAAGATGGTGTAATTGTGGTGCTGAGTGATGAAACATTTGGTATAGTAAATCACTCATTGATTATGTACATAATTTGTAATAGAAGTGGATTAAGAAAGAAAGTTGGATCAATGGATTGAACATTTTTAAAGATAAATGATTAATTTGACAAGAAAAAAGATAAAAATTAGCAGTTTTGCCAATCATATAATTATTTCCACTCAATCAATTGAGATTCACACTCAATCAATTCAAAGTGCAAAGTGATTAGGTTATAAAAATAAGAATGCAAAGTGGCCAGGGCCCAGGGGGCATTAATTTGTTAAAGCGTAGTGCTCAGAGAGGACTTTAAGCAATTTTGTAATAATAATACTATATACTGTCATAGTTATTATATAACATATAATGTGTATATACTATACTAATCAAAATGCTTGATTGATGAAAGTTGACTGAATTATTGGAGCATGCAGTCAAGTACATTCCTACCCTTTTAAGTATTTCAAAAGATGAAACATTGAAACAGTTGACATCTTTTGCAGCAAGTTCCAAAGGACTATTGGAGTAGCATACTGCAAGTTCCAAAGGACATGGTCGATCGATGGTCGACTCCACAACTCGGTAGATATACACTTGTTAGTTATAGAAATCACAATAGATAGAGATTCTTTGCAGCAATTAGTCTGCACAACTTGGTCCACTATTTGTTTCCACTCATATTGACTATTGAAATTTCAAGGTAGCCTGTAAATTGGACTATTGGAGTATGTTGAATTAACTATCTTAGCAAGTTTAGCAGGATAGTTTATGACAACAATTTATATCTTATATAAAAAGTAAAAACAGTTTAACCGCATTCTAACTATGATTATAAAACAACTTATAGATAAGTGTTTATGATAAACCTATAGTCAATAAGCAATTAGTTAAGCTGATTATTCAGACACACCCTAAAAAAGTGAATTGAGCTAACTTGCAAACTTGTTTTTCTGTAATTGGAAGGTTATATGTATCAAGTAATCTGAACATGTTTTATGTATATATACCGTTGCATTTCGTTGCATTTAGTACAGATGCTTCTCTTTTAGCAATGGAAGGTCCAACAAGTACCTCAAGTAATATGAATCCAAAGCTATAAATATTATTCTATAGCTTTTTCATTTGCCTGAAATCACCCTTAAATCCGAAATGTTTCAATGTGTTTTGAAGGTTTTTATGGGATATTTATGTCGTTCGAATTCATAATCCGAACTGCATAAGGCATACGAGAAAGTCATAGCATGAAAAAAGAAGCAGTCAAATATTTAAAATAAAGACCCATTTGGATATCAATATAGTGTGGCTTGTGTGTAGATAATTAGGCCTTTTAACCATTTGGTCTAGGGTTTAATCTCTGGCCAATGCATAAGGAATAGCAATTATTAAAAGATGCTAATCTCTTAAATAGATCTCGGTTATCTCAAGAGTATTAGTCATTGCAGTTGCTCGCGGAGGATACCTTTGATTTAAAAATAAAAATAAAAAATACACATTTAGTCTATCAAAAATTTCTCGCGGCTCAATTTAGTCTTTTACAGAAAAAATAATCCTGAAGTTAATCCATAACATTTTTATATGGATGACAAATTAACCTCGAACTCATTGTTATAATAGAAATAACCCATGGGGTATCCTCCCTTAACCAAGGGTCGAGGGTGACCCTAGTCTCGACCAAAAAATAATAGAAATACTAATTTCTGGACGATTTAAAGAAAATACTATAAATTAGTTTTTAGACAATTTCAGATAATGTCAATGTTACATAATTTTTGATGGGATTTTTTTTTTAGGGAGAAATATGAGTTTTTCTGTCAAAAAATAAAATAAAATGTTAGGTTTGTTATAAAACCTCTGCGGCTATCAAGAATTGAAATTGGCCTCTGCCTCTCCTTCCCAGCTATCGACATCGTTAACCATCCTTCCATTCCAGTCTATGAAATGTTGTTTTCAAGGTTTTCTAACTCATCAGCACTGCTCTTTAGGTTATCCCCTTTCTACCACTCTCACTTTCGATTCATTCACAATAATAATATTGATGTTCATGCTATCGTTTCCTCATTCCATCGCATGCTCCAAATTCATCCAACCCCATCCATTCTCCAATTTAACAACATTTTAGCTTCCCTTGTTAAAATCAACCATTACCCTACCGCTATTTCTCTTTTTCGCCAATTAGAATTCAATGGAATTAAACCATCTATCGTTACTTTCACTATTTTGATGAACTGTTACTGCCACGTCGGTGGAATAACTTTTATCTTTTCTATTCTCGCCAAGATTCTCAAAATAGGTTACGAGCCGAATTCCATAACATTGACTACCTTTATCAAAGGTATGTGTCTTAACGGTCAAGCTCACGAGGCTCTACTTTTCCACGACCATGCGGTTGCACATGGATTTAAACTGGACCAAGTTAGTTACGCCATTATGATGAATGGGTTATGTAAAATTGGAGAAACAAAAGCAGCTATGCAAATGCTGAGAAAAACATGGGTTGACGCTGACGTCGTAATGTATAGCACAGTCATTGATAGTTTGTGTAAAGAAAAATTAGTAACAGATGCTTATAAGTTATATTCTGAGATGATTGCGAAGGGGATTTTTCCTAATGTTTATACTTTTAGTATATTAGTTGATGCATTGTGCAAGGATAGAAAGGGGAAACAAGCTATGAATGTGTTGGGTATGATGATGAAAAAAGGTGTGAAACCAAATGTTGTTACTTATGGTGCTTTAATGGATGGGTATTGCTTAGTTAATCAAGTGAACAAGGCTATGAATATATTCAACATCATGGTTCAGGAGGGAGTGGAGCCGAATGTTTGGTGCTATAATATCATTATTAATGGATTGTGTAAGAAGAAAAGGGTGGATGAAGCCATGAATCTCTTTAAAAAGATGCATGGGAAAAAGATTGATCCTGATGCGGTAACTTACAATATCCTTATTGACGGTTTGTGCAAATTAGGGAAAATCTCTACTTCTTTGGAGCTTGTTGATGAGATGCATAGTATAGGGAAAACGGTTGAT
>Ga0209282_1002569_pt1 | contig 10548 bp, 4 predicted proteins | sample Mtrugardesep15_FD_187529 | JGI IMG/M metagenome (GOLD analysis project Ga0209282, IMG submission 187529) | Root nodule microbial communities of legume samples collected from California, USA - M. trunc garden sep15 (SPAdes) (version 2) | ecosystem: Host-associated > Plants > Roots > Nodule...
AAAAAAAAAATCTGCAGAATGTGTTTGGCTTTAGAAATTGCATTTTCAATACTCATCAGATATCGTTGTTTACTCTTTCTGCTTCTATTTGTGTCATGTTGTGTTTTTGACATGACACACCTAAAATTAAGAGGAACAAAAGGAATAGGAACAGATCCAATGTAACAGACAAAACAAAACAAAATTGTTCAAGCACAATTTCAATTCAATGCATCCATGAAGTGTGTGCACTGACACGGACACGTCCACACCAATAAAAAATTTGAAAAAAATGAATTAATTGATTGTAATCATATTTGTAGGAGTCGTGTCGGACACGCCAAGCAATGCATTCGAATTGTTGTAAGAATTTGGAATTCAAGATGCAATAGTAAATGAAAATGGATAGAGAAGTACCTAGCAATTTAGATAGAAATCCGTAAATTTCATTGTTGTTTGTTGTTGTTGGAATTTAGACACATTGAAAATTAAATTTTGAAAAAAAAAGTGAAAATGTAGAGAGGAGTGAATGAGCGGAGAAAGAGTTGTAGTAATGGAAGAGCGCATTGTGAGGATTGGATGCGAAAAACTAGAAAAACCGGGAATGGGGGACTGTCAGTTAATTTACCGCCCAATCTAGTGCCTACATACATATCATTCATTTGTCGACTCTCTTAAATTACCAATTTAAATGACACTCTTACTCTTTTGAGGAAGAAAAAAATAAACTTGTTTGGATTATATAATCTCAAATCTTATTGACATTATTGTGAAAATTATAGGGCGCATGAGAAGTAGATAGGGTGGGAAAAATAAAGCCCCATTTTTATAGAGTAATAATTATCTTGGTCTTTGAATATGTAACGACTAATCACAATAATTCTTTGATGTACAATAGTTCTTCAATGTATTTAAATTATAAAATAATCTTTTATTATACACTCCATCAAAATAGACTTTAGCGTTAAAATAGTCATTCAATATTGATATTAACTTTTTTACATAAGAATCGATACGACAATAAGTTAATATTTATATGGACTGATGTGATAGTAGTAAATAAATATATTGAGAAACTAACAAAACAAACGTTCTTAACAAACATAGTGTACACTTAACAAATATAGTGTACAATCAAATGACTATTGTGACTATTTCCTCTACATTTAAAGAACAAAATAACTCTTACCCCGATTTTTATTACCCCAATTTTTATTATTTCGTTTTTCTTTCATGGTTATTTATATCATGTTTCATTTTTTTAATTACTTCGATGACTTTTTTCTCATCAGATCCTTTAAAATTACGTAAATCAACAACTTAATTTTGTATTTTTCTGATAATGTCTTTTCACGTCAGTCACTTATAATCATGTCAATCAATTATGACTATTTATCTCTATTAAAATGTATATTGTCATTTCATTTAAATTGTCTAGCATCGGTCAAAATATACCTTTAAGAGGATTCACACCAGACACACACACACATAATGATTTTCTCATTCTCAATACCAACAAAAGTATCTCTCTCTATATAAGTAACTAAATAATTGTTTAACCACTTATCTCCCATGCGATTTTGCATCTGATTCTTAACAAGGTTGTGTTGTTGTATCAAGGTGTATGTATATGTGTGGGCCAAAAAAAAAGTGTTGTGGGGTTTGTGTGGGCCATTTGACCAACATTTCAACTAGGCATGGTGCACTTATAGATAGGTTGGCATATTTATCTATAAAACGAAAGTATAGATATTCCATTCAAGTGATATTCTACTTTTTATGTGGAATTAGCTATATCATTTCTTCATTAATGTTTAATATCACGGTTTGGAACACGTAGTTCTACACTCTTTTCTTATGTAATTTGTATATTCTGTTGTATTATCACCGCCTTAAACATAAAATCATATTCAGAGGGATGGTAAGTAATTGATGTATTTACTATTACGATATACAAGCAATATATGAGTAGTTTGTAAAAGGAATATGTGTGTTAATTTATGACAATTTACTATATATATTCTAAAACATTCTTTATAAATATTCCTAAATTACATAAAAATAAACCCGTATAATTCACATGTATTGTATTGTATCTTGTACTAATATGGTTGACACCGGTCGATAGAAACCCATCTACGAGCATATTAACAACAACGAAAATTAAATCATATCTTGCTCATAAAAATAAAAAGTTAAATCATATTTATGGGGAAGCAATTCAATTCATACATTATACTTTTATTGTTTCAAAAAAAGAAGTACATTATACTTTTATCACAACGACAACAAACAAGTTCACAGGGCAACACACATATGCTTATGAAATGAATATTGGTTTCCTTATACCAACATTGATACATATAATTCAATCAAATTTTATACTTATTTTGTTTAGGTTATTTATAAAGTCTAGAAGTACCCAACTTATTTAGTTTCTGCATGTATCACTCCTTTTGATCAATCCATCCATGGATCACACAATGTCTTGATAAAAATGCCTCTTGAATGCATCCATATGAACCTCTTGCAAACAAATAGCAACCAACAAAGATCCATCATCATCATAACTAGGAAGAAGCAAAGAATCTCCATCTGAATCATGTGTTCCTGGCCCCATATAAACTTCTTTCCCCCATCCAAAATCAAGTCCATAAACTGGCAATGTCAACCAACTAACCACTCCTAAATTTGGATTCCCATAAAATGGCCCTTTATCATCACTCCCCATCCTAGCATGAAGATCTTGAAACTTAGTCAAATCCTCTTGCTTCTTAAAATACTCAATTCCCATTCTCACATACTCATCATTCACTTTCTCAATCGCTTCCCTTATCCTACTTGAAGCATACCCTAAAGGCTTAGACATTAAATCCCCTGCGAGACTAGTAGCCACAACATCCAAAACCCCATTCCCAAAATACCCTTTTGGTAAATTAGGCTCCACACGATTCCTCCAATCAACACAAACACCAAGCGAAGTTGGTTGATCATTTGCATGCCCTCTAGCTTTAGAAACACTTCTCCAAACATGACCGGTTAAGGTTTCATACCTCGTATATCCTCGACCATTACTAGGTTTTTCCCAACTTTCATTTGCTGTTTTTTTCAACTTTTCAACTTGTGTTTTACTCACTTTGAGCATAGCCACCGTTGTTTTTTTCTTCCTTTCTTCAACATTATTCGAATTTCCTAACAATAACGGAGGTTCATTAAACTCCCATTCATTAACATTGTTGCAATAATTTGACCTTGATGACAACACGTTTATATCAAAATATGGCATTGTTTTTAAAGGCTCGCCACGCGCAAGCCGTGCCCACTCAGAAGTGAAATGCAATGCGCTTGGTCCATCAGCAACCGCATGTGAGATTAACAAACTAATGCTAGCACCACCACATTTGAAATTTGTGAGCTGAACAATAACCAATGGAATGTCTTCAATTGGGCGTGTGTAATCGATGTGCGGGATAAGGTAAGGGTAATATTCACAAGAAGGTGAAAAATCACCTAGTTCGGATAATGTTAACGACGATTCTGCTTCGATGAATTGAGCACCCAATGAGTTGCATTCGACATCAAAACGACCGTTTTCTTTCCATTGTAAACGACCAGCTAGTGGATAAAACGGCACAAGGACTTTGCTTAATGAGTCTTTCAAAGTAGTGGCGATTTTATTGGGGGAGGTAAGCCATTTTTGTGGGGGGCGGTAAAAGTAAATTGTTGAAACGTGTGTTATGTTTCCAATTTGATCCCATTCGGATAATGGTAATCGACCATACCATGTTGGTTCCATTGGTCTCACAGAGTAACAACTTTTCAATGTTACTTTTGAGGAGGAGGATGATGATGACATGTTTGCTATCATATTTCCGTCACACTTTTTGTTAGTTTAGTTTGTTGGATCAAAAGTTCATTGGAGGTGTGTTATATATATACTAATTACTTAGAGGTTGTGGGTAATTGGGAAAATTGAATAAATATGAGAAAATAAAAATGCTTGTCTTTGTTGCCGTAGATGGTGTGTTCAGTTAGATGAAATGAATTTCATGAGATGATGTTTTTGTTGCATGAAAGAGTCGGAATTTTAGCCCATGCAAAGTGTACATGATACATGCAGATTTCATTTATCAATTACTTGACGTTGTTTTGTTTGGATTAGTCAATTAAACTTGGCTTCTATGTTTGTTCCTCACACGTAATTCACTTTTCATGCTAAAGGAAACAACAACATTTTCGGTGTCTACTTTTTGTTTTTTCTCTCCTTTTCAATTGACAACAATTTTGAATCTCAACATTTTTTAATAGTCATTATTTTAAGCAATTTTTTTGGTGAGATTTGAAGCGAAGTTATTTCATAAGCTTTTCTGATACAATTTTTTTTGTGAAATACATCCGATTCTAATTAAGTTCTCACCCTGTAGTTGTCCACCCACTAAATCACATGCATTTATACAGGAAAATACTGCATACTGCACTTCAAACGAAAACTACAATTGATTTTTTCAAATGACTTTTATATTGTATGCATACAAGTAAAAGACACTCCTCCTTAAATTATGTGTTTGATCATTTCACACACATTAAGAAGATTAACTAATGTTGTATGAGAAGAAAAATTATGAATTATTTTACAAAATTATACTTCATTAATAATATAAGAAAGAGAAATTAAAGATTTTAAAACATGTGACTGGGACCCCAACCTTAGGCTACTTGATCAAAGAAAAAAATATTTGAAAAAAGATAGAGTAATAAATAGTTTTGGGTATAGTAGGAAAAATGTCATTTAATATTTCATTGATATTATAAAGAGATTTATAATTTACGACGAAAGACATAATTTAAAAAAAGATATAACTTATTCTAAGATCATGAAGTGTTTTGAGCGGAAGATATATCCACATTTAGTGTATAACTAGTTTAGTGACCCGTGCCAAGCACGAGAAATAAAAAACTTTTTTGATCAAATGTGTAGATTTTATATTATGTTATCTTAAAGTTATAAGTGTGGTTATAATTTAAGTTCGACATAGAAAAAAATATCATCTTAATTTTATATACATTTTGAAATATCTAAACGTTGCACATAACGATTAAAATATTCGGATTTATACTTATAAAATATATTTGTAGTATAAGATGTATTCATTGTTAAACTTAGCATATGTAATATTTTTGTGTGAACATTTGTATGAAGCACGGCCAACAATGAAAAAAAAAATATGAAGAAAAAATAATAAAAAACCAAACAATCTTTGTGTGAATATTTGATTCATCAAAATCACAACATAAATGAAATATAACTCTTGGAGCAATGCCAACAATGAAAAAAAATATGAAGAAAAAATAATAAAAAACCAAACAATCTTTGTGTGAACATTTGATTCATCAAAATCACAACATAAACGAAATATAACTCTTGGAGCATTGACATTAATGACAAAATAAAATATGAATAACAAAGAATAAAAAATTAAATGTCTAATTTATAGATTTGTTTCACATGGTAATTTGGTAAAGTAACCATTATTTTTTAAAATTCTTAAAAAATCATTATTCTTTTTTTTTTACAAAAAAAATCATTATTCTATTAAGGGTATTTCGGTTACAAAGTTATTTGGTTACGAAGCAATTAAAATAGCCATAAATTGTTTTGATAACCATTAAAAACATATCATAAAAAAGTCTTATCCTCTCAGTTTTATTTTTTGAGGAAACATCTTATGCTAAGTTAGTGGTAGTGGTAGTGTAATTTTGACACATATATGTAACAGAATCATTAAAAAGTATCATTGAAAATAGAGTTTTTTTTTATTGTTTATAATATATGTAATGATTCAAGCATTTTTTATTTTATGATTCAAGCATAAACAATAAAAAATTTGTTCAATGATAATGTCTATAGAATGGTGAATATTTTTTCACTAAATGTTTCATTAAAAAATAATTCTCATTAATTGTTTATAAATAATTCTCTCAAACAAAAAAAATTATAATATAAATGATATAATATGTTTACAAATATTAATATGGAAAAGAATTGAGAAATAAGAGTCCAATATGTTCTAAGAATAAGATGAGAAATAAGAGTGCCACATGTCATAAGAATAAGATGAGAAAAACACTTTCATATATAAATTTAAAAAAAAACTCTCAAATTTATATAATATAGACATAGACGTCCCTCGAATAAATTACTTCGGATAGGGCGAATCTATAATAAACAAAAATAAAAGATACGGGTGGCAAACCCGCATGCCTGTTCATTTAATCAACTTAATCAGACTAAGCTAAGTTTGAGGCCCCTCCTCTCAATTTTTCCGTTTTTTTTAGATAAAATAATTATCAATTATTATATTTTGGAAACTCTGATTTACAGAGTTGTTTGTTGGTGTCGCGGCGGGTAAGAGAGTGTGGGTTTAGGGTTTAAGCGATGGCGTCTCGACCGGAGCGGGTGGCACCACCTGAGATATTCTACGATGATACCGAAGCTCGAAAGTACACTTCTTCTTCCCGTATTATCGATATTCAGGTTCTTCTCAACTTCAATTTCCTTTCTCTCTTCCAATTCAATTCATTTCTGATGATTTCGCACATTATCCCAAATAGGCCTCACTCTCAGAACGAGCATTGGAGCTACTCGCTTTACCTGAAGACGGTGTTCCCAAATTACTCCTTGACATTGGTATTATATTTCTATTTCAATTTCAATTCTTTTTCATTTTTCAATTATCATATACACCTCGTCATTTGTGTAGGTTGTGGATCCGGACTCAGTGGTGAGACACTCTCAGAGGAAGGTCATCATTGGATTGGTCTCGATATTTCACCTTCAATGCTTAGTATGTTTTCCTTTTCCTCTATTTTCGATAAACAACTTAATTTGCAGCATAAGCGCTTTTGTATAAGCTATTTCTATAACTAAAGATGAAAATAAAAATTAAATTAAATTGCTTTATATAAGCTATATGTTGTTTTCATAAGCTGAAAACAATCTATGAACATGTCGTAAGTTGTTTTCATAAGTTGTTTTCATAAGTGCTCCTTGACAGTCACACAAGTGTTTATGTCAGTAGATAAGCTCAAATAAGTCAAACCAAACAAGCTGGAAGTATTGTTGTTCCTACCTATTTTTCATTGTTTGTAATTTTATTTTAAAATTGTTAACTCGTAGACATTGCATTGGAACGAGAAGTTGAGGGTGATCTTTTACTCAGTGACATGGGTCAGGTATTATATTTACTTCATTTCACCTTTGTCGTTATTGTTGTTGTTGTTTTTGCATCTGTTCATTTCAGTTAAATGTTATTATGCACTAAATGCTTTCAGCTTCCTTCCCTTTCTGATTATGTCCATGTGCAATGATTAACGTATCCATATGTAATGACATTAAAATGGATGCTCCGCATCCTGCCTTACGCTTGTATCTTATACTGTATCTTTGGTTTCAGGGTTTAGGGCTTCGTCCTGGAGTTATTGATGGGGCCATCAGTATATCTGCCGTTCAGGTGTACTTTTGATAACTGAGAAAATGAAACTAGAAATGATTACGAGAATGTGTTAGGACTATAGGATGGAAGAAATGATACCCAGTTATAGTGGGTCAAGTTTAAAGTTTCAGAGAACTTTTTGTGCTATAGTTTATTTGTGACAACTAACAACCACTTTCCCTATCTTGGACCGGGTGTTATTTAGTCATGTTTTTCCACTTTTTCTACCAAAATTGATTGAGTTTTACTCATTTGCATTACTAATTTTGTTGACTCTTGTATGATAATGCAGTGGTTATGTAATGCTGATAGATCTTCTCACAACCCTCGGTTAAGATTGAAGTATGTTCCTTTCTTTATTTATTGTACTACTTTTAGTTGTTTGTTTCAAAACCCATTTGTGTTGAATCTCTTTTAACTCCTCTAAGCATATATTCCTCATTTCTCTGAATTACCGTCTATATTAAGATTGGATTATGTTTGAAATTTTCACTTTTACACTCACACCGTAACTATGTAATTTATATTCTTTTGTAGGGCTTTCTTTACATCTTTATACAGATGTTTGGCCAATGGCGCTAAAGCAGTTTTTCAAGTGTATCCAGAAAATGTAGATCAGCGTGAATTGATTTTGAATGCTGCAATGCATGCTGGATTTTCTGGTGGCATAGTGGTGGATTTTCCACACAGGTATGAATAAACCTTGCAATACCACTGGGGCTCTCTGTTCCATCAAAAGTAAATTGCCTGAAAAATATGTTTTTATTCATTTTTAGTGTTTGTTTTGTCCATCAGCATCCAGTATTTGGTAGGTGTCATAATCACTGGGGAATGGAGTCTCGTGACAGATTAACTTTCTAGTGAAAAAATTTATCCAAAAAAAAAAACATTAGTGAAAAATGTTCATGTTATATTTGACCATAATGTGATATAAAGTAAAATAATATTATGTAACTTGGGTGTTCTCTATGTCCAGTCATCCATTCTCCTGTCACTGCTTGTTTTGGCCTAACATTATTTGTGAGAATCTATAAAGGCCAGAAACTCTGCTCGTGTCTAATAGTAATACTGACATGCGTACATGCTCCTGTATATGCATCCAAGGAGCATCATCCAATTTTTTTCCTTTTTAAAAAAAGTAATGACTTATACATTTGGGATACTTCTTTGTTGCTTTGGGAGACAGCTCCAAAAACATTTCAATGTATTTTGTACAGCCTTGTTCTTCATGTTGCGAAAGGAATTGTGGAACTTACTACAGACTCCTTTGTTCATTCTGAGGATATAAAAATAAGAAAGACACTGTTGTGGTATTATAGTGTAGATGTATGTGATCTATTTGATAATAGATTGATAGTGGCGACCTACTTTAATTGGGAGAATTTAATCTTGGTGATGAGAATGAGGAGATGAAAATGATACTATTAGACAGTAAATAGTAAGCAATTTGATAGAGTCTTGGCCCTTATTTTTAAATAGAATTGATGATATTTTTTGATATTCTGATATTGGTTAGGTTAAAGAATACACTTGTGGTTTATTTACAAGGGAAGTAATATATTTTTTATATGGATAAGAGAAGGATGTGTATGTGTTTTTTATGTTCACACATATCTTTTTGCAAGTTTGGATTATTTGTCTACATATATAGTTGTATGTTAATAAAAAATATCAATGTCTCTTTACAAATATTATGCATTTACATAAACAAGTATATTTGTGTTAACATATCCCGGCCGTAGCATATCTTAAGTTCTTACAAATTTTCAAAATTTGACTAATTGTGTCTGTACTGTGCCCGTATCAATCTAGCCATAGGTGAGAACCAGTTGAAATATATTAAATGTCTTACCGAATCATCTTAACTTCATCACTCTCGCCTGAAAATGTGAACCATCTTAGCGCCTGCTGAGATGAAAGATGGGACAAAGATCACAAATGTGTAATGTATCTGGGCATACATTGTTGATTATGTAACATGTTTAAAATAAAATTTATGATAGTTCAGTGTTATGTATTTTTGTTTTGTTCAATTTGGTTTTTAGCATTGCTTTCTTTTGAAAATAATCATTGCATAGCCTTCTTGAGCATGGATTTCCACTAACTGGAGAACAATTGTCTTATGTTAGTTCTAAGAAGAGAAAAGAGTTTCTTGTTCTTGGATGTGGTCAACTATCAACGAATGTGTCCTTGTCCAAAGGTAAAAATGAAGATGAAGAGAAGTTATCTGATGAAGAGAGTGAAGATGAAGAAAATCAGACAGTAAGTCTCACCACATCTGTATATTCGATTCAGGGATTTCCAATAGGCACAATGAATGTTTCTTTAAATTTCATCCTTCAAAGATCACTACCTATTCATTTTGTTACAACTTAGGCTTTTATTTTGATTAGTTAGATTTATTTAAAGATCACTACCTATTCATAAATTGGACATGACTCCTTTAAAGAGTGCAATTTGGTAAAGGGATAAATCTCAATTGTTGATGAAAAAATCAAAGTTACTGTAACATGCATATAATTTAAATTATGGATTTGTTAATATATTATTTTTCTTATAAGTGGTTGAGATAAGATGTCTTTTACCATGTTAAGTGAGAGCTGCGTTTCAAGGTGTTGAATTCCTATAAATTTATTTCAGATTTGGAAAATGCAAAATATGATGATAAATTGCTTATGTAGATGCAGCCCCTCCTTTTTGTATCGAGCTTATATTTAGTTTAAAAAAAACTGCAGGTACGTTTGTCAGACAGGCATAGACCCTTTAAGAAGCAGAGAAAGAATAATAAGAGCGGCAAGGGAAAGGAATGGATACTGAGGAAGAAGGATCAAATGAGAAGAAGAGGAAACGATGTCCCTCTAGATACCAAGTACACAGGTCGGAAACGAAAGGGCCGCTTTTGACAGTTTTTGGCGTTTGCCTCAGTGTGTTGCATATTTGTTTTGAATAATATTAGGTCTTGAAGTGTGTTGTTCGCGTCTTTTAAAATATAGATCATAAAATCTCAGTTTTGATCAAATTGGTTCTTACATGTGGACTTAAATATGCGCGGTCCAATTGTAGAATACAAGTAGGT
>Ga0209282_1002570_pt1 | contig 10545 bp, 6 predicted proteins | sample Mtrugardesep15_FD_187529 | JGI IMG/M metagenome (GOLD analysis project Ga0209282, IMG submission 187529) | Root nodule microbial communities of legume samples collected from California, USA - M. trunc garden sep15 (SPAdes) (version 2) | ecosystem: Host-associated > Plants > Roots > Nodule...
ACCACAGCTACAACAAAACAAAAACATAAGCAATCAATCAAACCTAAACCCTAAAGACTGATCTTTAACACCAGAAAAAGTCATGTACAAACACCATATCTAGACCAGAAAAAACTACAACAGCAAGACAGTCCTCCATGACAGAACCTCCAGCATCACAATGGAAAAAGATGCCACAGCACTACTGCAGAACGTTGTTTTTCTTAATGTCTTTGTAATGCTCAGAGAGGTCCTAATAGTGAAGACTTTGTTTACATATGTGCCCATCATGTCTTTGATTAATTCGGTTCTGCCCAAATCTGAAAGTCCATGAATTCTATCCATACATACGGTGGAGCATACTTATACAACTGGGATCAAATCACATATTTTATTTCAAATGTAAAATAATAGTAAGAAAACATGTATTCAAAGAAGAGAAATTTCTGAAAGAGTTAAAGCAATGAATAGAAGTATAACAATAAGAGTAACTAAACTTCATTCCAACGAGACAGAAACAAAAACATAATATGATAGTTTGCATCACTAATGAAAAATAAGTAGAAAAAAGGCAACTATTGAGAGATTTCAATGGAAACAACTTCAGCTTATTCTCATTCTCTTGTATCATGGCTTGAGTGAGGTTGTGGGTTTTAAAAGCTTAGTGTTGGTCAAAATGAGAGTAACAAAATATCCAGCTCAAAGTGAATAGGCAATAACAACAAATTAATAATTATAATGTTATATCTCATGTATTTGAATTTAGTAAATAAACCAGACAAAACATGTCTTTTCCTCATCCTTTCTTCCTCTTGATCAAATATAAAATCCAACAAAACTTAAATTGGAAAAATCAATTAACAAACACTGCCTTCTAACTAATAGCATATTACATCAAATCAAATAAAAATCTGAATAAATAACCAAATAATCACCCAATATTGGAATGTGAGACAATGCTTGGTTAGCAAATAAGAATCCAAATAAATTGAATTCGCCAAACATTTGTCAGCGAACAAGCCTGGATCTTCCATTGGAGTTGAACCGCAAACAGCTGGGATGAAACATTTCAATTTTTGGTAGTGAATGATTCGGCAATCTCGCCTCCTTCAGGGCCATTGACCACATCATGCCTCGTTTATTGCACACAGAGTGGAGGTGTTGCAACAAACTTCCAGGACAGTTTGAAATTCAAATTCTACAATCAGCAATGAAGGTAGCTGCTATTAAATGGATTACATACATGCATCGGCAGACAACTTAGCTTGTTGAGTAGGAAAAACACACACGAAGATTAAATGCTAGGGGAATGGAGGGAAAATATTAGGTTAAAATTAGGGTGAACAATTGCTTGACCAGACAAGCTTTAGAAAGAAAGATTGAAGTTTAGGGTTTTGGAAATCGTCTTGAAAGTTAGGTTAATTAGTCGCAGCTTCCAGAATGATTTGCGTTAGACTTCTTTCATCTCATCTCATTAACCCGGTGCTACCAAATACATCAATACGTGTCTCAAGTATGTATTAATCACTTTACTTTCTTTTAGTAATTAACATTTCCTATAAATGCTTGATTATTGACCTTTATTTTCCCCTTTCAGCATCACTGTCAAGATACCACAATTATGAAAGAGATCCATCTTCTTCTTCTGTAGTCAAGAGAAAGAGAAAGGGAATTGACGGGGTAAGTTTTTTTTACTTAACTATCTTGTGTCAATTCGTTCCCATAATTTGTATTTTAATATTTCCATGTGTTCTATGCCTAATCACTGTGTGAATACAAGGTCACTGACGCGGACTTTCAAAAAGGGTTTGAAAATTGGTGCAAGAATCATGAAGCAACATTCTCCTCAGAGGAAGATAAACAAAGCACGTTCAACTGGTTCGGTAAATATCTACGGTCGTGGTGCTGCCCCTCCCGTGCATCGCAAAGATATCATAGATTGCTTTCGGAGATATGGAATACATGGAGACACTAAAGTGATGTATGAGTTTTTGTTGGAAAGATCGAGGTGCACAAATTTTACTCTTGATTCAATGTAGAGGATGCACATACAAACTTACATAAGACTGAAGGATCATTTTCATCTTTTTTATGTTCTTTTTCATCTGAGTTTGCTTTCCTAATTAATTTCTTATAATGGTGGTGGCATTAAGTTTGAGTTCCGTAGCGTAGTAATATGCTACATGTGAGATAAAATCACAATTTTGGTATAAAATCATGAGTTAGAATTCTAAGCTCTCCTTCTTTAACATTCAGTGTCGTGTGTCATTGTCAATTGCCACTATTTATTATGTTTTCCAATACACTTCTTTCTGTTTCGGCCGTGTAACATGTTTATTCTATTATTTGACTGGTTTGTACTTTGTGTGACAATCACTGATGCATACCTCAATAAAGAGAAGTAGTAAAGCAAGCAATAAACACAATCGAGTAGAAATATTGTTGGTATTATAGAATTAGAAATTGAAAATGCAGATGAGAACACACTCCCCAGTCCTCCCCAGAGCTGAGCTGAGCTTGCTCCACAGAGAGAGATTACAATTCTCTGCCTAACAAACAGAAAACAAAGTTCTGCATAACTGTCCCCCTTTCTCGGAACAATCCTTAATAACAGAAATCATAACTAAACCACGCCCTCTCAAACTGGCCCTACTGCCACATCAGCAGTGCTACTTCCTATTTCTCCGCACATAGACTTTCCACACCTTAGGCCCACTTTGCTGGCCCAATTTCATTGCGTCCCTATCAATTACTATGTTTATAAAGCTTGCCATAATTGCACAAACATAATGTTTTTGCTGTACAGCTTTGTACTCTTTAGTCTTTACATACTATATGTGATAATTTAATTATTCTAGATGTTTATCTTCACTGTGGGAGATATATGCGTCAAAACACCGGGCTTTGACCTATAACTTATCACCATTTTGCATATTTTTGTTACTTATGATGTTCTTATTGGACTCGATTGCATATTTTTACCTTTCCATTCGAATTTGCTACTTAGATATTGCTTTACGTACACATGCCTCGTCTTTAAAGGGCTCTCATTTAACCTTAAATTTGATTTGAGACATGATTTGTTATGGTTCTTTTCAAAGTTTTAAGGTTGTTTAAATCCATATTTGATATGTAGAAGTATTGAACGATCTTTGCAAATTCCTTTTTCCATTTTTTTTCTTCTTTTTGCACATGAAGGCAACCTGTCTATCCTCCCTATCCGGCGAACTACAGCAGAGATGACCCTTCTGTCATGGCTGAACTCGATGAACTTGCGGAAGTTACTAAATGTAACTGTCCTGACTGTTGCATCGGCCGCAACCTCGGGCAATATTGAACGCGGCGCCAGGTTGTTGTCTAACATAATGGAGACCCTGTAATAACATAAGATATTGAATGATCATTTTCATGTTTTTCTGTTCTTTTTCTGTCTTATCTTCATATTATGGTGGCTTTAAGTTAACGTTATTATTTAGTAAGAGTAGTAATATGCTATGTGTGGGATGAAATCATGATTAAGGTATTAAATCATACTTAGAGTTTGGAATGGTGAATAGGTAATGAGCTGGAATTCTATGCTCTCCTTTAGTAATGCAGTGTTGTGTGTCTTGCTACAATTTGTTGTGCTTTATCAACATATTTCTTTTTTAGTCATATAACATGTTTCCTTTATTCTATTGTTTTACTGTTCTCTATGCTAATCACTACGTTTATAAAGCTTGCCATAGCATAACAAATAGAATATATTTTGCTGTATAGCTTTGTTTTTTGTACAAACTACGCCATAATTTTATATTTCTAGATGTTTATCTTCAATTTGGGAGATATATGCATCGGAACATTAAACATTTTTATCACCATTTTGCATATTTTTGCTAATTTTTATGTTCTTATTGGATTCTATTGCATATTTTACCTTTCACACTTCTACTACATGCCTCATCTTTAAATGGGGCTCATTAAACATTATTTGTTTTTTTGGGTGAAACCATTAAACATTAACTATGGTCCGAGACATGAATTGTTTTAGCATGTCATTGGTACTTTTTCGAAGCTCTAAGGTTTTGTTTAAAAACTATTTTTTATATGCCAAAGTATTGGACGGTCTTTCTACATTTCTTGTTTTTTATTTCTTTCTTGCACATGAGGCTACCCTCATACTCCCCATTGTAAATTCATCCCCTCTGATAGTATTTGTTTTCCTACTCTGTGTTGTGACTTGCAGGAAGATATAAACCATCTTGGGCAATGGCAACATTTGTTATCTAGTCGAGGTTATATAGGCTATGCATCGCAGTGGATCGATGAGCTAGCACTGACTTTTAGTTTATGAATTTATTTATATGTAATGGTAGTATGGAGAAATAGCTGTTCTGGACTTCTGGTCTATTTTAAACTTTTTAGAATATTCAAGAACTTATTGTGGAATCAATGAATTATTAATTATCAAAGTTGTTTGTATATGATTCAGTAGGAGTAATATTTAGACCATTGTAGCAGTAGGAGTAATGTTTACTCCAATGCTATCAAAAAGAAAGAATCATGACAAATTGACAGTAGCCTGAGTAGTAATTAAGTTCATGGCAAGACATACAATGAAATGGAATATATAATCATAAGTGTGAGCGAGGGCTTTTAAGTTATTACCATGTGGAGTAGTTCAAGAAAATATTTGGGTGACATTGTGGTTAGTGACATTGGTGATATTGGCCTACCACAATGTCATAAGTGTCTTTTTTCTCTCTCTTGTACAATATTTTTTTATCATTTTGTACACATGTGACACTATGGTTGGTCAATGTCACAATGTCACCAACCACAATGTCACCCAAGTGCTACCCGAGTTCTTCAATGCTAAATGTACTCTTCTAAACTATTAGTCCATCTCAATGCTCTTTACCACTCACCAAGTTTTTTACCATGCATAACATAACAATTCTTTCCAATTAATAGCTATATGGTGTTCATACAATATAAAAATGCACGATTTAATTCCTTCTATATTTCTTTTTCAAATCTGACTTGATTTTTTAGCTATTTTTCTATCCAATTCAAATCATGTGTAACTAGTTTTAACTCAGCTTCTAGCTAAATTAAACAACCCTTTGTCTTGATTCTTCTTTTAACCAGGCTTTGAAAAGTATTATTTCTTTTGTGCACTTGACAACTTGGAACATCCTTGTTTTAAACAAATGTTGTTACTGCTCGATCTATATGTTTTAATTTGATTTTTGTAGGTTTCTCCCTCAATTTTCTGACCTTGGCGGTCTATACATTTTATTCACTTTTTGTTTTATGACAAAAGGGGAGAAGAGTATTAAGCAATAAGTTATAATAAAGAAATTAAATTACAGGTGGAGGACATAATTTTTTTTAAGCTGTAACCAAGTGATAAACGTCGTTGACGACCGAGAAACCTTTGATTGGGTCAAGTATTGAAAAACCTTTGATTGAGTCAAGTAACCATTTCCAATGGTCATTAACACGATCCTGCAAAACAACGTTATGAAACAAAAAGCAATAGTTCCCACGCAAATAATCTTCTTCTCCAATTCAACGCCTCTCATCTCTCATCCCACCCTAAGTGTTGCATCTCTGCCACCGTGTACGATGTGTTTTAAGCCAAACATACAAACGATTGAACCTATCACACAAAGGGACGTCAACTAACCACTTGTCCGTCCAGAAAAAGTGCTACTACCATCTTCGACTTCCCCAAAAATATTATCGTCAAACCAACTCCACACCTCATGCCTAAACCATAACGGATACCCCGCCATAGTGTGCCACCAAGAAGAACCTAACCTACCACCCTCCTTAAGCCGCCCATCTTCCCCATAACGAGCATTCAACACACTATACTACAACCCATCTTTGTCAACCAACATCTTCTTAATAGCGACAAGTTGAACTCTCTTAGCTTCATGACACCTAACCCTCCATCCTCCTTACTCCGACAAACAGAGTCCCAGTTCACCTAAAATATTTTCCTAACACCTTCCCCCAAAAAATATCTTTTGAAAATAAATTCGATAGAAGAGATTATACATGTGGGGGCCTTGAAAAAGGAAAGAAAGTAAACCGGAATAGAAGACATGACATACTTCAGAAGGATCGGACGACCACCGAATGAAAGATGCTTATTTTTCCAACTAGACAACCTCAAATTAATGCGCTTAAGAAGGGGGTCCCAAAATCTTAACCGACAACAATCCCTGCTGATAGGAATCCCCAAATACACAAAAGGAATATTATCGGTCGCATAACTCAAGATGTTTCATTCAACCACGAATCAGAAACATTTACCCAAGTTAACATACTCTTCTACTCTTATGAAAATATACAAATTTCATTTTGTTTTTTCATTTTTTGATGACTAAATCTATGTGTTTTTTAGAGCATTAACCTAGCTTGTTAACTTTCGCAACGCAGTTGTTTTCTGCACTGATTTTATTGTAATGTTTTGAACTTTTATTGAGTTCTTCTCTAAACTTTTTTTTGTTGGGTAGAACATTGTTTTTTGGTTGATATTTTTTTTTATCTTTTTAACAAAAACAATATTTTCCAAAAAAAACATATTTACCTCTTTCTACTCAATTGCTCAAAGAACAAAAGCGTAAAAGAGAAAGTTACGGGCAGGACAATAATCAAGTGTTGTTATGAGGCTATGAAGCCTAGCTTAAGCGATGCAGCGGGGTCCAGATAGAAAAAAGACATTGCATTGGAATTGAAACTTCCTACCAAACGGTCCAAAAAGTCATCGTCTCCTTCACGGCTTTGCAACCTTCATCACTGTTCACTTCACTTTAGCTCATCCAAATCCACGTGTCAACTTCCAATTCGCCATTCCTCAGATATCCCTGTCCCACCACACTAGGTAGAATTGAATTGTACTGAAACAAACAAGTAATCAATACTTATCCCTTTCACATAACAACGCTTCTTCTTCTTTTCTTTCAAACCAAAAATACTTCCTTCCAAAATGGCTTCTAAACTCTGTGACTCATGCAAATCCGCCACCGCAACTCTCTACTGCCGCCCTGACTCCGCCTTCCTCTGCGGCGCTTGTGACTCCAAAGTCCACGCCGCTAACAAACTAGCCTCCCGTCATCCTCGCGTCACTCTCTGCGAAGTCTGCGAACAAGCACCTGCACATGTCACGTGTAAAGCTGATGCAGCTTCTCTCTGCATCACCTGCGACCGTGACATCCACACTGCTAATCCTCTCGCCGCACGTCACGAGCGTGTTCCCGTTACTCCTTTCTTCGAATCCAACGCTTCTCACTCTGTTAAATCGCTTCAAAACAATAACAACAACTACGATGCTGTTAAAGATGAAGCTGAAGCTGCTTCGTGGTTGATCTCTGATCCGAAAGCAGATCTCAACTCTTCTCCTTATCTCTTATCTGATTCTGAAGCTATTCCGTTTATGGATCTTGATTACGGTGTAATTGAACATAAAAACGACGGCGTTGTTCCAGTTCACGGTAGCTTCGATCCTTTTATTTCTGCTTACAAGAACAACAACGTGCACTTGCATACAGAGTTAGAAACACCGTCACAGTCGCAGATTAGTCAGAGTGTAAGAGATCTTAGATCTAAGATTCTAAGCTTGTTATATAGACATAGAAATATTGTTTAATATATATCTTACACTTTTTTTGTTGTTGTGATTGATTAGGTTTCGTCTTCGTCGATGGAGGTTGGAGTTGTTCCTGACGGAAACACCGTGTCGGAGATATCGAACTGTGGTTACGGGACGGTGGCGGCGGATCGTGAAGCTAGGGTTATGAGATATAGAGAGAAGAGGAAGAATCGAAGATTCGAGAAAACTATTCGCTACGCTTCTCGTAAAGCTTACGCGGAAACTAGGCCTAGGATTAAAGGGAGGTTTGCGAAACGCACAGATGCAGTTGATTCCATTTCTGGATACGGCGTCGTTCCGACTTGTTGATTTCTTTTTTGCTCTTGTAATGTAATGTTGATTTTGTTGCTTCCTTTCTTCTCGCTGCATTTTCTTTCATGCTGTAAATAACTTTTTGCTTGTTTTAATTATTATGTAATGTAATGTTATGTAAAGTTGCAAACTGATCTTGCTTGCCAAACGATTTTGTATGGTTTTTGGGTGAATTTTGTAATAATGTTATGATAAAAAGGAAGATGATGACGAACAATAGCAGTTGCAGACCCTTTTTTGCTAGGGTTGCTGTTTAGATTTGCATGTTGATTAGCGTATCTTAATCTGTAATAACATTCGCTTAGGACGTGTGATTACATGATTTTTTAATAATCACAAATCATAATATTTTAATCAAAGTAGTTGTATGACGTGCATCTGTGTCACTCCTTGCTTGGCCGCCACGGTCTTACAACGCAATATTCTTTTGACTTCGATCATCTTCATCCAAATATTGTCTCAAAACTGCTTCATTGATACAATGAATCGGTTTGCATAGGAAACACCTCCGCAGCAAGGATTTACTTCTTTTACGTGGCAAATTATATGGTACACCCACAAATGAGTGTATTGATACATCAAATAAATAAATTAATTGTTAAAAGTGTTATTTTTTGAAGAGAAAAATTATTTTCTATCACATATAATTAATTCTTATTTACCAAAAACGTCTACAAAATAAAATTTAATTTTTCTGAATTTTTAGTATTCATAATAGAGAATTTTGATTATTTTTTACAATAAAATGTAAAAAAAATTAGTATGATTTTTATAAACAATGAAATGATGTTTTTTCTTATGAAATGACATTTTCTAAAATATAAATATCAACAAATAACTCTTTATTCTATAAAAATAATAGTTAATTTAATTTTTTTTTGTGATAGAAGTACCGGTACACCTTAATTTGCGGGTGTACCATAAAAGCTCCCTTTTACATTCCCAACTAGAGCGCGTATTACTGCAACAAGTAACACCACGGACTTCACTTCAAGAAAGTTAAGTACAAAAACATAGTGTATGCTGGGTCATCCATCATGGGGACTCAATTGGTCATCTACACTAGGCAAACTTGAGTCAAGAGTGTTTACAGAGGTAAGTTAGATGATCGTGAATTCGTGATCGATTGCGGTCTGCAATTTGCTGCAGTAAGTCTCATTAGCAATTTCCTAAAAAAATCACATAGTCCATTTTTATTTTTATTTTAACAAGAGAATATTTGACATGTTATCCATGTTAAATCTTATTTTTATGATATATGTTTGAGAAATAAAATTTACGATATATTTTTTTTTTTCAAATAGTCTATATCTTGAAATTTTTAAAAATAAAAGTAAATTAATGGCTTAGCATGTATTTGAACCAAGACAAACCCAAAACCTTTACATTTACCACTTGTGCTGACAAGTTATAAAGCATAAAATAAATTTGTCATAAATTAAATTGGGTAGGGCTGGTTGACTCATGAGGAATGAACTCAAACCATAGGCAATTCAATTCATACTAGAGAAATTTTACACATTCAGATCAAATCACACCGTAACGTTTCTTTATTATTGATCTAGAAGTGATCATAATTTACAGTCGGAGTAGGTGCAACAAGAAGCAGCGTGGTGTTCTTTGCTAGAACAAAATAGATCTTCAGTGGAGCATTGTAAGTCTTAATTGGAGTGGAATGATGTATCTTTTTTTTAACAAACCAAAATAAATTATATTAATAATAAAAAGTGTTCCTCATAGCATAAGATGTATTAAAGATAAACATCTTAGTCTTACAAAGAGAACACAACCGATCCAAAAGATGAAAAAAGAAAAGAATTTTATTAGCCAATGTCCAAACAAGAGAAATGGTTATGCCACCAACCATGATAATCGAAAGCTAGATAAACATATTTTGCCATCAACCACCAATAAGAAAGTAACTTGACCTTATCAAAAAGATGATGAATATAGACTTTCTTTCGGCTAAATTTTTTATTATTCATCTCTTTTTAGATTACCCAAACACATGAAAACCAAATAACATACATAAAAGATTGTCGTACTTTTCAACTGCCGGTTAAAAATCTAAACTATATAAAACAATATGAAATACTTAAAAGATCAACCGTAGAGAACCCAGTCAAATGTTAAATATTATATTGAAGAAATTACAATTCAAAAACAAACGATTAACTGATTCTAAAGCATCACATCCGCTCACACAAAGTTGTGAGCCTTGATTAAGTGTGAGAGGTGTACCTGCAACAACATTTAAATTTTTAAATTTTCAAGTTAGTAAGATTTCAAGATATTTTGATATTTCTTGAGAATGTGTGTACCTTTGACTCCGGAACCAAGACGTTGAATCCACTTCAGGGTTGGACCTTAATCGAAAACATTTATGTTTGCTATTAAAACATATACCTTAACTAATACTCCCTCCGGTCACTATTATAAACAAATTTCTACATTTTAGGTTCATTCAATTAATGATGTATGTGGGATACAATATAGACCACATACATCATTTATTGAATGAATCTAAAAAGTCAAAATTTGCTTATAATAGTGACCGGAGGGAGTATATACATTGTAAAATGTGTTGGAAGCATATATATATATATATA
>Ga0209282_1002574_pt1 | contig 10540 bp, 8 predicted proteins | sample Mtrugardesep15_FD_187529 | JGI IMG/M metagenome (GOLD analysis project Ga0209282, IMG submission 187529) | Root nodule microbial communities of legume samples collected from California, USA - M. trunc garden sep15 (SPAdes) (version 2) | ecosystem: Host-associated > Plants > Roots > Nodule...
GGATTAAGAAATTGATTTTCAAAGTTTGATACTATTTTTTTAATTTCATTTTAAAATACCATTCTTATTCCTTCAAAAAAAATTTCATTCTTTTTGATTTCGAAACATAAAATCTAAATTTGACTTTTTATCTTGACCAATTTTTTTTTTGCTTTTTTTCATTATGTCAATTTAACACAATTCCCTCAAAAAAATTATTAATGGTGTAGGTTTTGTCCTTTTGGTAAGTCATAAATAGTAGTAATTGGAATTTAATTTTTAAAATTGTAACAAATATTTTTATTTTCATATTCATATGTTAATGAAGCAACTTGTCGCATGTCACTTTTTAATGTATTTTATTTTGTCTTGCCATGTGTATTGTCTCATTCTACCATTCTAAAATGTAGGTATAGATGATGGATTAGAAATTGAACTATTTGACTTTTTAAAAAAAATCTTAATTTAAAGGAAAATGTTAACTGGTGTCTCCGGGACACTAGTTAAGACATTTAAAAGATAACTTTTATTTGAAAATTATGTAATGAATGCATTGGAAATTGAAATGTTTGACTTTTTGTGTGGAATAATTTGTTCTTTTGGAATGCTTAAAGAGTGCCTCGGGGCACTCGTTAACAAGACCCTAATTTAAAATACTTACTCCCTTCGGTCACTGTTATAAGCAAAAGTTGACTTTTTAGGTTCATTCAATAAATAATGTATGTGGTCTATATATAGACGACATACATCATTTATTGAATGAATTTAAAAAGTGAATTTTTGCTTATAATAGTGACCGGAGGAAGTAAAAGTGAGACACCGTTATCGAGACTTGGTAGTCATGGTGCTCGTTTAATGGTTTGTTTTGATTGCCCGACAGTGACTTTTTTTTTGTGGCGGCCAGAGTTATGCGTTGTTCTTATCAAACTGAGTCACGCTTACGGGACCCCGACACCTCGACAGTGACATCTAACTAATGTGAATTCAGACAAAAGTCATGTGAATATTTTGATGTGTGGAGTCTGCACTTAAACCAAAAAGTCACCAACTCAACAACCTTGTCTTTTGTCCCCACGTTGAGTAAATAATGTTGTCTTCGATCGCATTCAGTCATTGTCTCTGTCTTTTCCGAATCAACAACTTTGTTTTTCCTAGGAAAAGCCTTTGTAGTATGTAACTCAAATTTCTCAAAACCCTAATGGAATCCATAAGCGTTCTCCTTGTAGCTCAAGTAATCCCATACTTAGAACAAGAACTCAACAAACGCTACAATCTCTTCCGCATTTGGGATTACCCACAAAAACCACAATTCTTAATTGAACACGGCGCTTCGATACGTGCAGTGGTCGGAAGATCAACCGCTGGCGCCGATTCCGATCTCATTGATGCATTGCCGAAGCTGGAAATCATTTCAAGCTCCAGTGTTGGTGTTGATCAGATCGATGTTAAGAAATGTAAGGAAAAAGGGATTCGTGTGACAATTACTCCTGATGTTTTGACAGATGAAGTTGCTGATTTGGCTATTGGTTTGATTCTTTCACTTCTTAGGAGGATTTGTGAATGTGATCGATTTGTTAGAAATGGGAATTGGAAGCGTGGTAACTATAATTTGACCACTAAGGTAAAACCCTATTAACCAAGTATCTATAGCTTTTGTGAACTTGATATTGCGAAAAACATGATATGAATCATTATGATTTTAATTTTAAATTTGATCAGCTTAATGGTGGAATTGCGATTTTTACTAGTGGTGAAACCATTGTAGAAACTCTCTTAGCAAGTGTATATTTGATCGATGGCGAGTTTGGCAAAAATCAAGGTGGCAAGGTGATTTTGATGAAACTCTCTGAAGTGTAGTTTTCGTCAAAATCATAACAGCTCACCTTGATTTCATCATCTCACTGTCAAACGAAACATACACTATAGATGTTTTAGGTTGGTGCATAATTTTAAATTCGGCTCAAAATTGTAGCTGTAATATAAAAAAATTAGAGGTCTCTGGAATAGGATCACGATCACAGTTGTGGCTGCATTTGTCCGCATTTTGCTGCAATATCAAGTTTTAGAGTGTTAGGATCCCTTTGTCTCCACTCTTCATCATAGTTATCTAACTCACAAGTATGAGCTAACCTTTCTACATAGGAAAATTGAGTGGAATTGTATGCAAACTCAGTTGAACTTGTATGGACTCGTTCATACACACTCTTGCTCAGAATCTTGAGTTTATACTCATGTGGAGGACTTTGATAAAAAGGCAACGTCGGAACTAGTATCATGTATTTTGTTTTGGGATTTCTACAATCTTGTTCCCTCTCAATGCTTCACTGCAAAATGAAGCTGTCTTTGTCATTTTTCACACCGATGTCATCAGTATCTTACGATTCATGCGATTCACAGCTTGATTCGATACGAAATCAAACACAATTGATAAATATCAGAGTGTGAATCTCTTTTTGACCTCTTAGCATGTGAATCAATCTTAATTCAATTTTCCGAATCTCATGGAGTTGGGAGTTGTGAATCTCAATGAATCGTATGATACTATGATATGAATTCAATCATGGGTACATCCCAGAAACCGGCCTAGTTGTGCGACTTGGTTTCTAAATGTTTTTGCTTATATGTCGTTTGTTTTTGCTTATATCTTACAATTCATAATAAGATTTACTCAACGCTTCGGAAAATAGGTCTTCCGATTCACAATTCGAATCTCGATTCGATAATCATGGTACCCACCCTACCACCAAAAACCTGATCTATTGTTCACCCCTTTCTGGCGATCGTCCAATGACCTCCAGTATATGCTAACTGTCTAGTGATCCATTCACCCATGAAGCATCACTGCACTCTGCACAAACTTGTCCCTGCATTGCTGCTCTTGTCACTTATAGATTCTCTTAATATTATTTTTATTTTTGGTAAACATGTCAAGGCTACAAAAACTCTACTTGTTTGCGCAGACTCTCGAGTTTAAGAAACCAACTATATGATTGCTTCTGTTAGTCGATTTGTAAGCTTTCAGAAAGCATTTAAAACTGAACACAGTGATCTATCATCATGTCATAAGGTTTACGGAGCTTCGTCATTTCTTTTTCTGAAAAGGCAAGCTTAATCATATTGTTGTGTCATACTGCTCATTAAAATTGGTTATATGTATAATCATGTAGTATGTAGTATGTAGTATTGGCCCCTCCATTTTCCAACGAGAAATTAATTATTTTTTCATCTGGTATTTTCCTTGCAGTTCTCTGGGAAAACTGTTGGCATTGTTGGGCTGGGAAGGATTGGCACAGCAATTGCCAAGAGAGCTGAAGCTTTTAATTGTTCAATATGTTACTATTCTAGAACTCAAAAGCAGGAACCAAAATACAAGTACTATCCAAATGTTGTTGAGTTAGCATCCAACTGCGACATACTAGTTGTTGCCTGCTCTCTTACAGAGGAAACTCGTCACATCATCAACCGGGAGGTCATCAATGCACTTGGTCCAAAGGGTTTCCTAATTAACATTGGTCGAGGTAAGCACGTTGATGAGCCAGAGCTGGTCTCTGCATTGCTTGAAGGTCGTTTAGGTGGAGCTGGACTCGATGTTTTTGAAAACGAGCCTCATGTTCCTGAAGAGCTGCTTTCGCTAGAAAATGTTGTCTTGTTGCCCCACTGTGGAAGCGGCACGGTAGAAACTCGAACTGCCATGGCTGACCTTGTTCTTGGAAACTTGGAGGCCCATTTCCTTGGAAAGCCACTGTTAACTCCCTTGGTTTAATTTACATGCCTCTATTGAACTATCTACATAAGATTGATTGGCCATTGACGTAGAAAATTTGATGAAATGGCCTCCATTGACATCATCAATTAATGATTCTTGTGATGTGGACTTGATTATTGTGAGAGTGTTAGGATTATAGAATAAAAGGTAATTAGAGTATTTAAAGTAGTTATTATTTGTTAGAGTAATTAGTTAGTTAGTTTGTTAGGTAGCTGTTAAGCCTATTTGCAAGTCTTTAAATAGCCTTCATTTGGTAGAGGGCAGTATCTTTTAATATTGTAATTGTGAGTAGTAGAGGATTCTCTATTGTCAAGGGGAAACCCTTGAGGAGAGATTCTCTCTTATTCTATCATATTTCTTAAATAAAGTGTTCTTACTTTTGAATTCAATTCTTGGGTTCCTAATAGAGAACTTCAGATATCTATATTGGTGCTTCAGCAATTGTTATAAAAAAATAAGTCAGTTCATCTTAATCTGATTATCCATGACTCTGAGATTTCGCTGAACATTAGCCAAGAAATTATCTGGGTAAAATTGATTGCTTTATTTTGTTGCTCCAAATTTGATTGCTCAAGTAATAATATGGTGTTTATAGAACAGATTTATCAGATATAAAAATGTTGAAACACAATTGATATTTTAATTTTCTAGGGTGTAATTTTCTTTGTGCTGGTTGCATTGTTTTTCAGTCACAATTACTCGAATAGATTGTGTATCCAACAGGGTAAATATTATCATCAAACAGACAACTACAATAAACTTCAATTCACAAGGTACTGCTAAACTTCAACAAACAGTGCTAAACTTAACAATTAAACAATTTCCTAACAAGCCATGATACTGAAATAGATACAGTAACATATCTTTCCAAATTCTATCATTAACGGATAACTAACTATTTGTTGAAGTTTAGTTGATATATATTGTCACCTCTTTTGTAATAATCTAAACATTCTATGAATATGATTAGTATAGATAGAAACAAATACAAACCAACAAACTTTATATACATATACAAGCATGAAGATTTTACATAATCATACACCAAATTAACCTAACTTATTAAAATACATAACATAATTCATCTAACACCAAAATTCCTCCAAATCGTTTCAAACATAGCCACCAACCAAGATAGGTTTCTTCTCCTTTTCTTCACTTTTTTCCTTCACATCATCTTTCTCCAAACCTTGCAACCCATCAACACAAGCTCCCGGCTCCTTGTTTTCCGGCTCAATCACACCAACGACATCGGGCACATCGTCGCCGACCGGCTTTGGATCGTCGATGCAATCATCTTCGCCGGAGAATATTCTCGATTTCACGGCGGCGGCGGCTTTGAGAAACGCTTCGTGGATTGATTCCGGTGGAAGTGCCGGATCTTCTAGACCTGCGTCTTCGAGACGCGGTGGTATAATCTGCTGCAGCAAACTTGGTTGTTTCTCGGTGGACTCCATTTGAATTTTGTTGATTTGATTTTTGATTCCGTTTTTGTCTTAACTGAATCCTGATATAGTGCAGTTAAAGGCGGTGATGTTGTTTCTGGGCTTTTCTATTGGGTTGTTTTTCTGGCCCATGATACTTTTTAGAAAGTTGCTATTTCCATTTTGACGTTGCTAAAAAACTTACCAACGGCAATTAATTGTCAATATGCTTTGTTCCACGCAGCAATTAACTGTGGAGGTGACATTTTTTAAGTGTAGATCCGACGGTAGTTAAATGTCAATGATGTAAATATGTAATTTCCTGGTGTTTCATAGCAAATGTTGAAGTGGGAACAAAAACTTTTTAATTTTTGACTCATATCGATATCAAAGCCTCCAAAAGCTTATATGTGTAGTTAGAAATAATTTTTTATGTACAAGTCGGGAGCAAATCCGATGCTTAAATTTTTTACCTATTTGATTATACATTAATTTTGTACTTTACCCCAATAGTGGGTAGTGATCTACACATGGTGATGGTGTAATGTTTGGCTTTTTAGATATTTGAATGAATGCAATATCTTCTTTGACCCCAACAAAAAAAAAAAGAATTTTTTATAGGAACCCTAATGTATATTAATTTCTGCTCTTTACCCATCAGTTATTGCTCGCTCCCAACTGAATTTCCCAAAATACCCATGTGTGAGATAACTCACGTAAGTGTTAATTTCAACATGAGTTAACTTAAGCGAGTGTTAATCTTCAACTAACTAACTCAATCAAATTAATCTTCAACTAACTAACTCAATCTTACCCACCAACTTCTAACTAGTTACTAACTTCTAATAAACTTATGTTAATTTTACGTACATACATCATAACAATTATACATTAGATTAACGAACCAACGCATCCCGTGATGATCCTCTAGACATCTAGTATCCTCTGGATCTCTAGAATGAATTATTTAAAGTACAAACATGTTTAACCAATTTTTACTTAGGGACATAGATAAAAGTAACAAGACACATGTCAAAGAAAATCCATTTCAAAAAATGTCAAAGAAAATAAAAGGAGGTGGTGGTAGTACGTGCATGTGGTCGTGTGGATATGCGTTGTTGCCACGAAGTCTGTCACAAATGTATCATTCTTTGGACCCAAAGACAAAATACCTCGGTCAATAATGTTACCAATTTCTATATCACACTTATCGTATCATTTGAAAAATTGGATCTCACCAAAATTATGGAACCTTCATAGTTTTGTTTGATGAATTTGAATTTGAATTAATAAACGACTTTACGTTAGAAAATATGTGTTATGGATATATTATTATTTCTTTTGATATCATAGTGAGATAAGTGCATAGTGGCTTAACCAGGAATCAAACCATTCGATGCATATATAACTTTAACCACTCATACATTTATAATTTTGAAGTATCACTACAAGGAATTGTAGCAACAACATAAAAAACTATAATGAAATGAAATTTTATGAACAAATTTGGTGTTGTGGGCAGGTGTCATTATTGTCGAAAAGAGCTCCAACCATTGATCCTCGGCCATTCAAGCAAGAGCGCTGCTATTTACAGCGAGACAATTTATCATGAATTACTCATGAAACGAATCTTTTTTTCCCGGAAAACATGACAGGTATAATTCAATTTACATAGATGATTTCTGTTTAAGCCCCCATGTTGCTCAAGCTGGGGAAAAAAGTCCATCAGAACTTAGAATCCGAAAGATTTTAGTAGAAAAAAGACCAATCGAAACGTGTATTCCGATTATATTTGTGCCATCGAAAGTTATCTTCCGATATATGAGGGGGCATTTTGCAGCATTCTAAGTATAAAAGGAACTTTTTCCAGCCTAAAAACCACTTTAGCAATAAAAATTCCAAACAAAACATAGTTTTTTCATGTCCAAATGTGTATTTTAACGTAAAGTTGATTTAATGAAGGAAATGATGAAACTTGGGAATATCCTGCACAAGAGACAGGATATCCTGCACGGTGTGGTATCTTCATTATTAGAAAGTACAAAAAATGGATAACTTTTGAAAAAAGGGAAGTTGAAAAGGAGGGTGGGAATATACACCATAACATCCAACAATAAATACATAATCCAAAGCCATACTAAACTAGGAACATCAAATAATCTCAAAAGCACACAATAAATTTTCAAGTATACATTTCCTGATTCAGAGAAATATTTTGACAAACATTTGAGACCAAGAGAAATAAAAAGAAAAAATAAATAAACAAGATGAACATCTAAGCCACTACTGAGATACAAAATGGAATATGCAATTTGTCATTGGTTTTACATTGGTAATAAAATAGTTGGTGGCTCATAATCACTAAGGGGCATGTTTGGCATCAAACAAGCATGTAAACCTGGTCCATAAAACTCTACTCAACATTCACAGCCGGTAGATCTCTGTTGTCGTCCACCATTGCCGACATCGATTGTGTCGGGCAGATACCTGGTATAATCAACAAACACCACACTTGAGCCTTTCGATCATGGTTATCAAATAGAGATTCAAACTATGAATTGGAAGACATACTTTTGAAACAGTGAATTGAATCTTATTATGAACTGTAAGACGCATTACCAATAAAGATATGACATTTTAAAGTAAAGACAAGACAAGTTATGTAGAAAAATTATAAGCTAATATATCATCTACTAACCTAGAATAATTCAAGATTCAAGTAATAAATCAAATGACAAGAAAAATGCCTTGCTGAACAAAATTCACCAAAAAAAAATGGTTGGTATCATAGTGAACCGAGACTCAAAATGAGATTTCATGTTCAAAAGCGATACACACTAGATATTTGTATGGAATGGATTTAGTTATTATTGAATCGAGATATGAGTCTCATGCATTGTAAGATACCGATAAACATTCTTTAAATGAGTAAATATAAGCCTTTGAAAGTAAGAAATTGAAAATAATATAATCTAATGAATAAGGATTTAGTTCCGCTATCTGAACTGTTAATGAGAATATCAACGATTGGTGTTCAAACACATCCATGATTTGTCATGCATATGCCCGTAAAATCAATCATTGAATTTCTCATCAATGATTTAGATTACTTAACCCTATGAAGTAAATTTCTCATTTTAGAGGTGTCAAATCCAATGAATAATGGCATGCATAAAGAAAACATGGTTGAAGAAAACTCACATTTCTTCTTCAGGTTCATTCTTGAGTGCATTTTTTGCTATACACTGGAAAGCAGCTTCAACATTAAATCCTTCTTTTGCAGAGGTCTCGAAGTATGGTATGTTTCCCTTTGAAGCACACCATGCCTTTGCTTTCTTCTCAGAAACCTGCAAAAGAAGATAGTAATGAATCAAACAAACCCTTATTTGCGACATATAATTAGACTTAATTTGCATACAAGTCAATATGCAATTATGCCATTGGAAGAGGAGTAACTTACAACTCTGCTATTCCCACCATCAACGTCTATTTTGTTTCCCAATACAACAAATGGGAAGTTTTCAGGGTCAGATGGACTAGCCTGAAAATCAAATCAAATACATGCAAGAGATTCTCAATGTTCTTTAATAAAAGAGATATGGAAATCAAACAAAGACTGTTATTAAAGATTAAACAAAATTACCTGAATCAGAAATTCTTCTCTCCAATGGTTAAGGTTTTCAAAAGATTTCATGACATTTACATCATAAACAAGGACGCAGCAATCAGCACCCCGGTAGAAAGCCACACCAAGACTCTGAAACCGCTCTTGACCAGCAGTATCCCAAATCTGTGGGTACAATAATTACAAGTATATGTTATTTACATCAGAGAACATCTCCATCTTAGACAATTATTAATTTACAACTGGCACTAAATTTGATAATATCATGGCAAAAAAGATAGTGCCAAACATACACATTGATCTTTCATCAAGTAGAAAGTGAACCAACCACAACCATCATCAAATATCATTAACAATGAAAATAATATTAGAGTTCAAAGTTCAAACGGCATAAAATCATTGATTTCACAACAAATAACCAGGATACTTTATTTCCTTTCCAAATTTTAATTTTATAACCTTTAACAGTTTAACTTGACCTAACTTTAACAATAATCTGTGAGTATTGACAACAAATCGAAACTTAAGAATTTTCCTGTCAAAGCAGCCGAGGTTAACAAAGTCGAACAAACATTTTTTAAGCAACTAACTACAAATAAAAACATATCAGCAAAATTTGAAACAGAAAACAAACTAATCAGTTTGTTAGATCTTCAAAAAAGACTAAGCAATTTGTTATTTCAACTTCAGAAACTCAAGAGCTTCCAGCTAGAAGTAATATACAAAACTGGACTTGGATCCGCAGCAGATTGTCTTAAACGGAAGAGGATCTGAACCATTTCCATTGAGGACCGAATCCATCCTTTCGCAGCGGCGCTTAAGGCAGTGAAGGAGAACATTCCTAGAGTTGTGATGGTGTGGCTGACTAAATGCGAGTAGGAGGAGTAGCCAGAAACTCAAAGTATAGGGTTAACGAGATTTCAGGACCAAATTCATCCTTTCACAGTGGCGCTTAAGGCAGTGAAGGAGAACATTCCAAGAGTTGTGGTGGTGTGGCTGACTAAATGCGAGTAGGAGGAGTAACCAAAAACTCAAAGTACGGGGTTTACGAGATAGGGATTTGGGATCAATTGACTTGTTTGAAGACAGGATGCTAACTAGAGAGAATGCATTTCCGAAAAGACCGGAAAACAATGTTTCAATTTTTCTTTTAGAATTTTAAAAAATATTCAATCTATTTTTAGATTCATTTTAAGAAACTTCCATAACGTCACTTTATTTTACCCGCGGAAATGGAAACAAGACACTCGAGTTGAAAACAGGCTCTTATGGTTTCTCTACGCTAAAACTCACCTTAGATTACATACAAAGTGATGATAAAATTGAGCAAAATAACAGATTTTATATCATAAAACAGCACACATTTTTATCCGAAAAATGAAAGTACTTTATTGTGTCTCTCACCTGCAATGTGAACAACCTGTCTTCAAATTGAACTTCCTTGGTGAGAAAATCAGCACCAATGGTAGCCTTGTACTGATTACTAAACTTCCGATTCACATACCTAAATGCAAATGGAAAAAATAACAATTATGACAATACAAATCAATAAAAAAGAATGTCAAAAGTCAAAACATTTCAACAAAATATTTAAGAAAATTAAAATCTAAGATTTGGACATACTGATTCATCAATGATGTTTTACCAACCCTGCAAAAGAAATTAAAAAAAATGTCAATTAACAAATATAGCTTGGTTAATAACTCTTAACAACAAAATTGCATCTACAATTGATACGAAGAAATC
>Ga0209282_1002575_pt1 | contig 10539 bp, 9 predicted proteins | sample Mtrugardesep15_FD_187529 | JGI IMG/M metagenome (GOLD analysis project Ga0209282, IMG submission 187529) | Root nodule microbial communities of legume samples collected from California, USA - M. trunc garden sep15 (SPAdes) (version 2) | ecosystem: Host-associated > Plants > Roots > Nodule...
ACTAATATGTAATATTTTTTTTTTATTTTTTTTTTATTTTGATGATTATCTTCTTTGATTTGTTTCAAGGAGATGACAATTATTTGTGATGAAAGATGCTGATGTTGATTTTGTGTTTTTGTTTTTGTCGGAATGAAGAAACAGAAGATTCTGATTCTGATCATTGAAGACATAAGAACAAAAAGAGTTCATTAGTTTGGAGAATTGTATTCAATGGACACAGAAGCTGAAACTCTGCAGCCTCAGGCTGCACCAGTAAGGGCTCAGAGGAAGAAAATGACGAAACAATTGACGGGGAAGCGCGATGATACGCCGTTACATTCGGCAGCAAGAGCTGGGAATATGGCTTCTTTGAAGGATACAGTTGATGGTGCTGAAGAGGGTAAATTGCGCGAAATATTTGCAAAGCAGAATCAAGGTGGAGAAACAGCACTTTATGTTGCTGCTGAGTATGGTTATGTTGATATGGTTAGGGAGATGATTCAGTATTATGATCTTGCTGATGCTGGAATTAAAGCTAGAAATGGTTTTGATGCACTTCATATTGCTGCTAAACAAGGGGATTTAGGTATTACGGCTTTTATGTAGTTTTTCAATTGTTTGTTCTTTTGTGTTTTGTGGAAGGAGTAATGAGTGGAATCTCGATATTTTAAATTGTGTTTGAAGTCATGTTGCGGTCTTTGATATTGTATAGAATCATAGTCAAAAGCTGCTGATGCAGCCTCAATTATGATTGCGAAAACATCGAAAAACTTGGTGTTGCAATCCAAATTGCAGTCATAGACTTTTTTAAAACCTTGAGCAGATTTTTATGACACCAAGTTGCTCATTTCAGTTCTGTTTTTATTAGATATGACTTATAATTACTGTAGACAGGTCGCTGCCGCCTTGTAAACTGAACTGTAGTAATTGAACACGAGTTGCAATTTGTAATCCTAAACTTGAATAATAGAAATTTGTTGCAAGGCACAATTATCCGAACTCTGATCAAATCTTGTTTGTTTTTGTTTGCATCTTCGTATCTATTTTATTTTGAACCAGGGTTTCTGTTCTAACAGTTTCTTTGTTGTAGATATTGTAAAGATCCTAATGGAAGCTCATTCCGAATTGTCAATGACTGTGGATCCATCCAACACAACAGCCTTGCACACAGCTGCAACACAAGGACATACTGAGATAGTGAAATATCTATTAGAAGCAGGTAGTAGCTTGGCAACTATTGCTAGAAGTAATGGTAAAACAGCTTTGCATTCTGCTGCAAGAAATGGACATTTGGAGGTTGTGAAAGCGATTCTTGAGAAGGAGCCTGGTGTTGTTACAAGGACTGATCAAAAGGGACAGACGGCGCTTCACATGGCTGTGAAGGGGCAGAGTCTTGTGGTAGTAGAGGAGTTGATAAAAGCAGATCCATCAACAATAAACATGGTTGATAATAAGGGTAATACAGCGTTGCATATAGCAACCAGGAAGGGAAGAACTCAGGTAAATTTGACTATGGCTGCCATAATTCTGCTAACATTTACTCAAACAATTACTTCATATATTAGATGGTGTTTACAAGAAGTGGTTTGTCATGTCATTTAGATCACCATCTTTGTTGATAAACTTGTCATCACTTCAAATTTCGGACGAGCTTAACTCAATCCTACAAACCCGGTTTGTGAGATGTGAGAGTTGCCCTTCTTTATCTTTGTTCAAAGTGTGACTTGGGTCCCTATATACCCCTTACACATGCCAAAATTGGTCCCTAGATAGCCCGATGGATAAGTTTGGTACTATCTTAGAACTCGGGTTGTGCTTAACTCAATCCTAAAAAATGGGTTTATAACGTGATGAGTGTCCTTTATAAACTCTGTTCAGATTTTACCTCTTTTCACAGCAAGACTTAGATTTTCCCCGCTATTATCCTACAAAGCACTGACTCCGACACAGACACCTGATAGGACATTGACACAGACACAAACATGTCGACACTGTTAATGTAAAGAACATAGGACACCGGCACTGATAGGTATCGTACGAGTTCAGACAGACACGTGTCAAACACGAAGACACACCTAATTCCGTAAGGGTTTGTACTTAATAGCTACTATATATATTCCATGTTGTGCATGTTTTGCATTGGAAACAAGAATAAAATCTGTGATAATTCTTGGGGATGAAGAACATGAATGTAATTCTAATAAGTAATAACATAGAGCATAGAGCATGATATGATATTCCTCATGCATACTTGAATTGTATCTATCTATTTGGAGCAAGTGCTGAATTATTCAGGGTAGAGGCTAAATAATTAAACTCTTTTAACTTTTGTATATGCAGATTATCAAGTTGATACTTGGACAAAGTGAAACAAATGGCATGGCAGTAAACAAAAGTGGCGAAACAGCATTAGACACAGCTGAGAAAACAGGAAATTCTGAAGTAAAAAGCATTCTTACAGAACACGGTGTTCAAAGCAGCAAATCCATAAAATCTCAACCAAAAACAGCTGCAACCAGAGAATTAAAACAAACAGTCAGTGACATAAAACATGAAGTCCATCACCAACTAGAACACACACGTCAAACGCGAAGAAGCGTTCAAGGAATCGCGAAACGTCTTAACAAAATGCACACAGAAGGACTCAACAATGCAATAAACTCCACAACAGTCGTCGCGGTCCTCATAGCAACGGTTGCATTCGCAGCCATCTTCACCGTCCCAGGCCAATTCGTGGACGATCCAAAAAACATTCCTAAAGGAAAATCCCTTGGCGAAGCAAACATAGCTTCAGAACCGGCGTTTCTAGTATTCATCGTGTTTGATTCGGTTGCACTTTTCATCTCCCTCGCGGTTGTGGTGGTTCAAACATCAATAGTTGTTATTGAAAGCAAAGCAAAGAAGCAAATGATGGCTATTATTAACAAACTAATGTGGTTAGCTTGTGTGCTTATATCTGTATCATTTTTGGCTTTGTCTTTTTTAGTTGTGGGGAAAGATCAAAGGTGGCTTGCAATTGGGGTAACTATTATTGGGACTACTATAATGGCTACAACATTGGGTACTATGTGTTATTGGGTTATTAGGCATAGAATTAATTTGAGGAGTATACGAAAATCTTCGATGGGAAGTAGGTCAAGGTCTTTTTCAGTTTCAGTTGTTATGTCTGATTCTGAGATATTAAACAATGAGCGTACTAAAATGTATGCTATTTAGAAATTATTATAATAAATCTTTCACTTCCACTCCTTTCCATTGTGCAATTTATTCACATAAAAAACAGTATTACATATACAATTGTAGTTAACATATGAGATGAAAGACACACATTTACATTTGTAGTTAAGTAGTGTATTTCTGTATCTTGGTATGTTGCCTGTTTTTGGACACACCACTTGGTTGAAAGATTATCTTTGATCTAGTTGTCTTATGATCGAAACTTGGCACGAGGAAAAAGAAAGAAGCGTATGTTATGTATTTCAAAATACCTAATTTTCTCTTTTAATGTGAAAAGAATAACATGATATGTTGCAACTTTTTTTTTGAGGTATTTAAAAATAGCTGGTTTTCTCTTTTAATTTGAAAAGAATAACATAATGTGTTGCAATTTTTTTAGAACGTAATGATAGAAAATAATTTTAATGTTATAATAATTTTTTGGTAGAACGTAATAGAAAATAATTAAGTGATTGCAAAAAGAAAAATATAATATGTAAAAAAAAGTTTAATTGTACTTTTAGTTTCCACAATTTTATTTTAGGTTTATTTTTAAAAAAATAAAATAATCACTTTTAGAAGTTTTTATTATTTTTGCTTAATTTCTAAAATGTAGAAATTTAAAGAAAAGAAAATTAAAATTCTTTGAAATGAAAAATTATTTTGAATAGTTTTTCTATAAAGTTATCTTCGTTCTCGCAAATAAACATAAAACATGTTTCGTTTTCTTTTTAAATAAGATAAACAACCATTTCGATATTTGTAAAGTTATCCCCAAATGTTTTTTTAGTTATTTATTTTAGTTTTTAAAAATGTGTTTTGTTAGTCATTTTCGTTAAATGTGTTTTTTGTTAGTCAATTTAGTCCATAAGAAAAAATTATTCAAAAAAATAAAAATAAAAAAGTTTTAAATACTTATTTGATCCTTTAACTTATTTTAAAAGTTTAGTCTGATGTTTTAACTTAGAAGATCGTTTAATTTATTTTAAAATTCAGATTTATCCTTTAATTTAAAAATCTATCAATTTTTCTGACAAATTAATCCCTAAATTTATGAAAATGTAGTATCATTTGTTCGAATATCCAATTTCGTCCCACAACAAACAATCAAAGAGTACAGAAACTGCTGAAAAACGCACCGCTAAGAAAAACCGAAGATCAACATTTCATTTTCATCGATCATCAAAACCCTTAACCGTAGTTCAAAATCTCAACACATTGCAAATTTCTTTGCGTTCGTGAAGATCGATCGATCTCAACATGGACGACGAATTGCTCGAATTGCAGCGGCAATTTGAGTTCGCTCAACAAGCAAAATCCAGTATTCGATTATCCGATCGAAACGTCGTTGAATTAGTTCAAAAATTGCAACAACTTCAATTCATTGATTTCGAGCTTCTTCATACTGCTTCTGGCAAAGAATACATCACTCTCGTAACGCTCTATGCTTCATTTTCGTCTTTTTTGTGATTAGGTTTTGTAGTTTGAAGTTTTAACCAATTTGATAATTGATTATTGATAATCGATTTTTTTTTGTTGCTTTTTAGTTGATTCACTGTGTTATAATTGATTTTAATCAAATTTTGTCTAGGCGATCATGAATATTGCTAGGATCAACTGAGCAATGAAATTGTGATGGGGTGAAAAAATTAGGGCGAATTTAATGAATAATCGATTATATTTTCTTACTTTTCACTTAATTTGCTGCGTCTTTGCTGTGTCTTAATTGATCTTAATTAAGTGCTTGTTTACACGGTCGATTATACTATTAGGATCAACTGAGATGTGAGATGATTGCCGTGGTGAAGAAATTAGGGTGTAATTAAAAGATTTGATAATCGATTATCTTTTCGGGATTTTTACTTCATTCACTGTGTTATAAACTTATAATTGACAATCAATCATATTCTCTTGCTTTTTACTTAATTCACTGTGTTATAATTGATCTTAATCAAGTGTTTGTTTAGGTGTTTGAAGTTTTAACAGATTTGATAATTGATAATCGATTTTGTTTTGTTTCTTTTTGCTTAATTACTGTGTTATAAGTGATCTTAATTAAATGTTTGTATATGTGATTGTGCTGTTAGGATCAACTGAGAAATGAGATGGTTGCTGAGGTGAACAAGTTAGGGCGAATTTCTGTGATCGATCTTGCTGATGTTACTGGGGTTGACTTGTACTATGTTGAGAAGTTGGCTCAGAGTATGGTAACGGATCACGAAGAATTGATGTTAAATCAAGGGGAAATTATTACGGAGTCTTACTGGGATTCCATTGCTGAAGAGATTAACGAGAGGCTTCAAGAATGTAGTCAGATTGCATTGACGGAACTTGCGGCGCAGTTGAATGTTGGTTTGGATTTGATTGCGTCTGTTTTGGAGCCACGCCTTGGAACTATAGTGAGTTTTTTGTTTTGTGTTGATTTGGATGTGTTTTTGGAATGATAAATGAAAATTGTGATTTGACATGTGATCGTTCTGGAAATAGGTGAAAGGAAGGCTTGAAGGCGGGCAGTTGTATACTCCTGCTTATGTTGCTCGTGTTAGTGCCATGGTTCGAGGTGCTGCAAGGGGTATCACGGTTCCGACGAATTTGACAGTCTTATGGAGCTCGTTGCAGAATTTACTGCAAGAGATGGACGGAGCTAGTGGTGTGGCTGTTGATGGATCTTTCTTCCAGTCTTTGTTTAATGGACTTGTGAAGGGAGGCGAGATTTTAGGGTCCGTTCGCGCTGGAGTACATTGGACACCAGCTGTGAGTGACATGATATGACACAGATTTGATATTGTTAAATTGATGCCTGAATTTTATGGTTTTCATATTTGAGTTATGCCTTTGGAGTGGTTTACTTCATAGCAATTATCAGAAGTTGTTTATTGTGTTTTTTATGTCACATGATAGGTATTTGCTGTTGCTCAAAAGGAATCTGTGGATTCATTCTTTTCACAAGTATGAACTCTCTCTTCTCCTGTCTTTCACTTTTGCTTAAGATGCCAAACATTTCGCCTAGTTCTAGCATATGATCAAGTTCAACTGCTTTGAGCTCGATAACTGCCATTATATGTTTAAAAGGACATGTTCTAAACTGCTGCGTTTGTGTGCTTTAGAATTCTTTTATCAACTATGACGTTCTGCAAAAACTTGGAATTCCCCAGCCCATTCAATTCTTGCAGGTAACTAAGTTGTTCTTATGTTGATTCTATTTCTAAATGATACCCATTTGGATCATATGTAGATATTTGTAACATAAATATTTTGTACTAGTTTTCATAATGAAGCCTAAGTTTGCACAATCCAATTTAGTCCAGATATCCTGAAGGCAAACCTCTTGTTTCAACATTTGTTCACCCATCGATGATTGAGATGCTAGATGCTGCTACTGAGGATGCTCTAGAACGTGGAAGCTGGTAAGAGCATTAGCATAACCCCCACCCCCTAATGCTGTGCAAGCGATCTCTTGACATTATTTACTAAAGTTGTTGTTAGTTATATTTTGGATGTTTTTCAATGCATCATATCCTTGCTGATATAATTTAATAATGTTGCAGGAGTGATTCTCTTTCCTTATTGCCCTCATCTTTTACACCTCAAGATGCATCTAAAATGTTGTCCCTCTGTCAATCTGTACAGTTGGCACTTAAGGTGAAACTAATCACCTCATTCATTTATGCTTCGCACTGTTGATTCACGTGTTGATAAACTTCCCATTTTTTGCAGTCAAACAAAGCACACATATTTGGGGACTTTTATGTGCTGAGCAGCAGCTTTATGAAGGTTTGTTTTGGAATTTATTGTAGCCGTGTAGACCTCAAAATAAACGAATTAATTCTACAAGCCATGTTACTGATTTTGTGGTGCAAATGCTGCTACTAAGGCTCGGTTTGAATATTTGTTTAGCAGATTCAGTTAATAAACATGATTTGTCCGCTAGTATAGTCATTGTAAGCGAAATTTTTTTGCTATTTATATTACGAGTTTTGCTCATAATAGATTCAGAAGTGCTGAATCAATAGTACATCAAATTACTGCCATGGTCATCAACTAAGCATTCCATAGCTACAGTGAGTATGACAACTCAAAAGAAAAGTGATGATATAAATTGACTGCAGTGTCATGTAATGTGCAAAACTGTTGTATTAGATCCATGATTGATATGCATGCACCCTGCTGGGGTTTAGCTTCCTTTCCTATTATTTATTTCCTCACTGCATCCAACTTTTGGTTTCTTTATCTTCTTTTCTTTATTACTTAAGTTACCGTCGAGTAAAAAATTCAACAACCAAGAATTAAGTTAGAGTTGAGTAAAAAATGTCTACCTGCAACTATTCTTTTTACCATTGGTTTCCTAATGCATGTATGGTTCTCTGTCCCCCTTCTACCAGGACATTTGTGATCGCATGGTGAAAGAATTAGAGACATTAGCTGTTTCGAGGTCTTTAGGCACTGCAAAACCTGGTGATTTACCAATAGCCGATGAAGTAAAAGTAGGGTATGATTCAAGCAGGTTGAGTGAGTCCAGTGAAATGGCGAGTGATGGTGGTTCAAACAAGCATGCTGATAAAGGGCCAAAGAAAAAAAAGGGGAAAGCCACTGGAAATACATTAGCAAATCAATCTGAAAGTGGTCCTGATAATCAAGAACATACTTCCACAAAATCTAAAAAAGGCCAGAGAAGGGGTAAGGATACATCTTCGCAAACATCAGATTCAAAGGCAGGTTCTAGGAAAGAATCACTTAAAATGAAAGAGGATAATCTCAGTAATCCCTCAGAAGAATGGATCATGGAGAAGATTACAGCATTGATTCCTGATTTTGAAGAACAAGGTCTGCTATGAATGACTTTGGGTCTATTCTTCCTGCATATGCATTTTATCTAATTTCTTGAACTATGTGCTATAAATTGATAGGTATTGATGATCCCGAAACGATTCTTAGGCCTTTGGCTAACAAATTAAGGCCTACAATAATCGGTACTTGGATGGAGAAAAAGAAGGCATTGTTTAAAGACAATGCAGAAAGAATGAAACAATTGCTTGATAGTTTGCAGAAGAAACTTGATGAGGTTTGACTGCTATGTAGTATCTTTTGTATTTTCTACATCCGCTGTGTCCATGTTTATAACTTTCATTCTTTCCTTAAAAGATACTTATATGAACATGTCCTTGTGTTGATTTGTTTTTTCGGCAGTCTTTCTTAAACATGCAGCTGTATGAAAAAGCCTTAGAATTGTTTGAAGATGATCAATCAACTTCTGTAAGTCAAGTTAATTGAAATTTGAAGATGTTATTTTCATTAATGAAACATGAGTAAATTAATGTGTATTTGATGCCCAGGTTGTTTTGCATAGGCATTTACTAAGGACAGTAGCAGCTCCTATGGTTGATATGCTTCTGCATGACTTGGTATTATATCTAGATACAGAGAGTTTTCTGTTGATGTTTCTTGAGGTTTAGTAAAGCTGTAAAGGTCTAAAAACGATATGGATTCAACCTTTGCAGGATGAGCACAACAAATTAAAGAATGGAGTTGACGTGCAGGAATCTCCAAAGTCCAAGTCTATTTCGTTTGGTCCTGGAGAAAGAGCTGCAATTGTAAGACTTGAGAGGAAAATATGAAATGAGAATACTCAGCAGAATAATTTTTATAATCAGAATAATTACAATTTACAAAAGTGTAATTAAAACTAAGATAATTTAGTAAGATACAATGAATCTGAATGAATCCTATGATGCAACGAAGTTTAATGCTATGTGGAACAATAATTACATTATGTTTCCAACAGTAAGAATAGTGCATTTTTTGGAAAGTTATGCTTTATGTGCTTATGTTTTTAGTGTATCAAACCATAGACCAGTCTCATATTTGCAGACTATCTTCTTTTGTGAGGACCACATAAAATGACTGACTTAAAATACTTTTTTTTGCAGTCCAAGAGTTTTCCCGGAGCTCTTGCAAATAAGGCTCTTACTGTTGTAGAAGCATTGGAAGGAAAGGTTAGCATTTTTATTTCGGAAACAATTCTTTGTTAAGGGTTGTGCAGATTATGGTTAAGGCTTATTGTATAGGTTTACTCAATTCACCATTGCAACTGGTTGAGTTGAAATATCTTGTTATAGCTCGAAACTTAATTTTTCTGTTTGATTTTTGAATGCTGTAACTAATATTTGAATATTCAATATTTTACAGAGTGTGGAAACATTCATGTCTGCATTCAGAAGTGTGGCGGAAGAGAGGTAATAATGTGTTCTTTTTTTGTTAGTATAACTTTATAGCATTGCTTTTGTCATATCTTCTATCCTGACGTGAAACCTCATGCGATTAATTTTTCCAGTGGGTTGCCTTTGAAAAAGCTTGACAAGAAACTAGAAAGAACAATTTTACATTCATATCGTAAGGTATTTATGCTTGAATTTCTGTTAAAATTTACAAGAACTTATTTGAGGCTAGATTCACACAGATATTGTTAGATGTGCTGGTTCTGGCACCGAGACTATCCGTTTGCTAAAACTATAAAATAACAGGAAGAAATGTGACTGAATTTGTTCTTTTACAACAATTGTAAGATAGAAACAATTCCAGTCAACTCAAATAGTGATGGAGCTCAGCTCCTTTCACCGAATCTGTTCTGCGAAAAAGCAATGCTAATAAAATAGACACAAAAGACCATACCGCAACAATACAAATAAACAATTGGCTTGATGCCAGGCACACCGACAGTGACAGCCTTTTTCCCCAGCCAATGACTTTTCTATTATTCCTCTAATCTTGCTGCTCGTCTATAACCTTTTCCCCACTTCTATACTAACATAAAAGAGTTATAAGAACAATCTGATCGGTTAGTTATTAGTTACACATTCTGATTGGTTGGCTATTAATTAACAATCTGACCTGTTAGTTATAAGAACAATCTAACACGGGAAACTACTAAGTGGGAGTTTATGGTAAAATAATCAAGCTAGTGTTTGATTTACCGTTTAACATATTTAAACATTTATTTGGTATTCTTTTCAGTTTCAGTTAGTTCTTGTATCAGATATTTGTCAAGATTTCTTAAATTGTAGTTCTCCCGAATATTAGCAGCAAGCCAACTCCACAAGGAACTTTTGGTTGTTTTTGCAATGTTACTCTGCAATTCGGATGATCTTAAACTTTTTGTCTTCTATCATTGTTATTATCAGGAATTGACATCTCAAGTTTCCGCTGAGACTGACCCTATATCACTTCTACCAAAAGTTGTGTCTTTACTCTATGTCCAGGTAACTTGAGTGCTACTCCACCCCCATCAAACCAAAGAAAACTCTTATCCCCATTTTAAAAAGTGATATTTGTATTAATAGGTTC